>CETY01198103.1_pt1 | contig 15033 bp, 15 predicted proteins | sample 361551 | NCBI WGS metagenome assembly CETY01 (sample SAMEA2623135, study PRJEB7988) | marine metagenome | biome: marine biome (ENVO:00000447); feature: deep chlorophyll maximum layer (ENVO:xxxxxxxx); material: "saline water (ENVO:00002010), including plankton (ENVO:xxxxxxxx)" | depth 45 m | reverse complement strand
AAAATTTATTCGTCGATTGTAAAGTTATTTATTTTAAAATACTTTTGATAAGTTCTTAGTTTTAAGAATTAAAATTATAATTAATAAATAACCTATGAAGTTCTATTCACTTAAAGGATTAGTATCAATATTATTCTTATGGATTTATACTGGTGAAGCTTTGAGTCAAGAATTAAGATTAATTAACAGCACTTTTCTAGGTGGAGAAGGGAGAAACTACTACGGAAATACTGCTCCTAATCAACTTAATTTAAAATGGAAATACTATTTAGGTAAAGGAAAAACAACCATATCTAGAAAACATGGTGACAGAGAATGGGCTGGTGCTGGCTGGACTGGGCAACCACTTTTAGTTGAAGAAGGTGACTCATTATTTATTATTCAAGGATGCTATGATCATCACTTAAAAAAAATTAATGCAGAAACAGGAAAATTAGTATGGCAATATAAATTTGACGATGTAGTTAAGGGAACTGGAACCATTTGGAATTATAAGAATGCCCCTAACAAAGAACAATCTTTTATTATTTTTCAAGGGAGCAGATTAGGTTATGGAAAGTTTTTAGACAATAAACATATCCCAAGTTACAGAGCTATTTCATATTTAACTGGAAAAGAACTTTGGAGATTAGATGTTCGGATGACCGATAGTTACAGCAGAGATGTTGACGGGTCCTGTCTGATGGTAAATGACACTCTATATATCGGTTTAGAAAATGGGATATTTACTGTAATTGATCCTAAACCTTCAAGTGCTAGAAATAAAAATGGCATGCTTCAGCCTAAGATATTAAATGAAGCTATACTGTATGAAAAAGAAGATATCTCCCATCACAAAAAAAATTTAGTGACGGAATCTTCACCATCTAAAATTGGTAATCATTTATATATTGCTAGTGGCAGTGGTCACATTTATGGTTATAATTTAGACTCAGACTCCATAGACTGGGATTTTTATATTGGTTCAGACATTGATGGAAGTGCCATAGTAACTAATGATAGCTGTTTGCTGATAAGTGTTGAAAAACAATATATCGATGGTGAAGGAGGAGTATTTAAATTAGATCCAAAAAAAAGTCCTGATAAATGTGTAGAATGGTATTTTCCAGTCAAAGGGTCAAAAATAGGTAGTTGGCAAGGAGGAATAATTGGAAGTGTTGGGGTAAATAATAAGATGGAAAACAATCAAAACTTAGCTGCTTTTATTGGTGTAAATGGACAATTATATATTGTAGAACATGATAAATTTAATGACCAAAAGATTGTTTTCGGACCTAATAATTTAAAAAAATATAAATTTCCGAAACTTATTTATTCAGAGTTGATAAATGCGTCGATTAGCACTCCTATTTTTATTAATAATAAGCTAATAGTTGCTGGTTATAACAGCATAAGGTTGTACGACACATCAACTAAACCTATTAAGTTATTAGATAAGTTTGAAGCTGAATTTGAATCAACTCCAGTAGTTCATAATAGTAGAGTTTATATAGCCTCAAGAAATGGGAATTTCTATTGTTTAGGTAATTAAATAATTACTAATTAGATTTTAAAATTAAACACTGATTGTCATCAAATGTTAAAGGAGATTCAGGAAAATCTTCTTTTGAAAGATTTACTATGTAATTCCAAGCCCCCTTAGAATTATCAAAAATTGGAATACCTTCTCCAATTTGCTTTACAGGAATTACGCTTGCCGAAATAAATACTCCTTCTTTATTTAATTTTATGTCAAATATTGGGCTAACTCCGTTAGGCCCTTTTAAATTAAATCTGGCATAAGTACAAAAGTTACCCATACTATAGGATATAAATCTGTCTTTGTATAGTTCAACTGCTCTTGTTACATGAGGACCATGACCTAAAAGTAAGTCTGCACCAGCATCAATACAATCATGAGAGAATTTATAAACACTTCCTCTGTTATAGCCCAAATAAATTTCATCTTCTTTTGGAGTGTGCGTAGCTTTATAACCTTCTGCTCCTCCATGAAATGACACTATGACAATATCACAAATAGAATCTAAAAAAGATACGTATTCCACCGCTTTTGCATAGTTTTTCATATTAAAGCATCCCCTATTCGGTGCTGTGGAAAGAAATCCATACTTAATCCCGTTAGTTTCAAAAATAGTATATGGTTTATCAATAGAGCCAGCAAAAAACAAACCTGCACTATCTAGAATTTTAGCCGTTGATTTTCTACCTCCTAAACCAAAATCGTTGGCATGGTTATTAGCAATACTTAATAAATCTATTCCACTATTTTTAATATTTGAAATATAACTTTCAGGCATTCTAAATGTGTAACAGAATTTTGGATTATTACAAGATTTTGGTTTTCCTCCATTCCCAATTACTCCTTCAAAATTTCCAAATGTTAAATCACCTTTTTCTAAAAATTGCTTCACATTATCTAATAACATTTTGCCATCATTTGGGGGTAAATAACTTTTATTTGGATAGTTAGTGCCCAACATTATATCACCAACTGCTGTAATACTAATGGTATCATTTGAAGTGCTAATAGTATCTCCTAAAAAATAAGAATCTCTATGTAGATTTACATAATTATTATATTTATAATCCAATGAAACTGATTGATAATAAGTTAGTAGCATAAGAACTAATAAAGAAGGCTTAATGTTCATAAGATTTAATTTTAATCGTTCTCAACAAACTGGGGTTAAGAAGATATATATTATTTAATTTAAAAATGATTAAATTTGCGCTAAATTTAAAAATAATTGAAAAATATTAATTATAAATATAATCCTAATACTCTTGATTATGAAGAGGTTAAATTTACATTGTGGGGCAAGATTAAGAAATTATCTTATTACTTAATAGCATCAGTCGTACTTTCAGTTTTAATTATATCTTTTTCTTTTTATAATATTAGATCATATATTCAGAAAGAAGCTGCAAAAGAAAATCAAAGCTTAAGACAAGAAATATCAGTTTTTAATAAAGATTTAAATCTTATTCTAGAAGTACTAAATGAAATACAGAATAAAGATGATAATATCTATAGGGCCATATTTGAGGCAGATCCATATCCAGAATACAAAAGAAAATTAGGTACTGGAGGAAATCCAATTAAATTCAAAAAATATGAAAATATTGAGTATGGAGATCTTGTTGTTGAAATAGTTCAAAAAGTTGAATTAATTGAAAAAAAATTGGCATCACAATCTAAATCATTTGATGAAGTTTTTGAAATAACAAAAGAAAAACAAAAAATGCTCCAAGCCATACCAAGTATCCAACCCATTAACAACCGAGATCTAACAAGAATTGCCTCCGGTTTTGGAATGAGAATGCATCCCATCTACAAAATTCTCAAAATGCACAAAGGAATGGATTTCACTGCCCCTATTGGAACTGAAATTTATGCTACTGGAGATGGTGTAGTTGAAAAAGTTGGCTGGACTGGTGGATATGGAAAAACCATCATGATTAATCATGGCTATGGATATAAAACGAGATATGCTCATTGTAGTAAATTCAATTGTAAAAAAGGTCAAACTGTTAAAAGAGGAGACCACATTGGTTTTGTTGGAAATACTGGCCAGTCTACTGGACCACATCTTCATTATGAGGTCTTTAAGAACAAACACCAGATAAATCCTGTTAATTTCTTTTTTAACGACTTAAGTCCTGAAGAATATGATAAGGTCATAGAAATTTCTTCTAGACCCACTCAATCTCTATAATATGGATTCCATAGAACTTGATATTGATAAATCTGCAAAAATTTATTACAGTATTGGCGAAGTTGCTAAGATGCTTAACGTTAATACGTCCTTAGTAAGATTTTGGGAAAAGGAATTTGAAATTTTAAAACCAAAAAAAAATAAAAAAGGGAATAGACAGTTCACTAAGCAGGATGTAAAAAACTGCTTTCTTATTTACCATTTAGTTAAAAAAAGAGGATATACTTTAAATGGAGCAAAGGAAGTTTTAAAAAATAATATTTCAGAAATTAAAGATCAAAAAATAATAGTTGATAAAATGGTAAAAATAAAATCATTTTTATTAAACTTAAAGGAACAACTCTAATTATAAATCATGGAAACTAATAGAAATAATTATACAGTATCAAAATCTCGAACAAATACCAACACATTTGTGGCCAACGTATTTTCACTAATGTTCGCAGCATTAATCATTTCTGGAATTTCGGCAGTGTGGTTTGCTACTGAAAGTATGAAATCTTATATAATCAGTTATGAAGGTGGATTGACAACTTTAGGGTGGATATCTATGATAGCTCCTATTGGGCTTGTCTTATTGATTGGTTTGGGATTTCAAAAATATAGTGCAAAATTTTTATTAGGTGTATTTTTAATTTATTCAACACTAACAGGTATAAGTTTAAGTACTATTTTTTCTGTTTATACAACTGGATCAATAGCAAGCACTTTTTTTATTAGTGCTCTAACTTTTGGAGTTATGGCTTTAGCAGGTTACACAACAAAGACGGATTTAACCAAACTAGGAAGCTTATTATATATGGGTTTAATAGGGATTATAATTGCTAGCATTGTTAATTATTTCATTGGCAGCTCTTTTATGCATTACATAATATCTATTATTGGTGTTTTGGTATTTACAGGATTAACTGCTTACGATGTTCAGAAAATAAAAAATATTGGAAGTCAAGTTCAAGAAGGTTCAGAAAGTGCACAAAAATTAATGATAATGGGTGCATTAACTCTTTATTTAGACTTTATTAACTTATTCCTAATGATGCTTAGATTATTTGGAAATAGAGATTAAGAAATTTTATGAAGGCATATGTATTTCCTGGTCAAGGAGCCCAATTCCCAGGAATGGGAAAAGATTTATTTGAATCCAAAGACAGTTCAAAAAAGTTATTTGAGCTTTCAAATGATATATTGGGGTTTAATATTTCTGAAATTATGTTCAATGGATCTGAGGAAGATTTAAAACAAACAAGAGTTACTCAACCCGCAATTTTTTTGCACTCTGTTATTTTAGCAAAATCCCTGGGGAAAAATTTCAAGCCTGATGTAGTTGCTGGTCACTCACTGGGAGAAATATCTGCTCTAGTAGCCAATGAATGTTTAAAGTTTGAAGATGGGTTAGAGTTAGTTTACAAAAGAGCTTTAGCTATGCAAAAAGCATGTGAAGAAACACCATCTACCATGGCAGCTATTCTTGGACTAGAAGATGCTATAGTTGAAAAAGTATGTAAAGAAATTTCAGGAATAGTTGTTCCAGCTAATTATAATTGTCCCGGTCAGTTAGTGATCTCTGGTGAAATAAATGCAATTGATTTAGCTATTGAAAAATTAACTGAAAAAGGGGCTAGAAGAGCTTTAAAACTTCCGGTAGGAGGAGCATTTCATTCACCAGTGATGGAAACTGCTAAGGATGAACTAAAAAAAGCAATAAATAGTACTTCTTTTAGCAACCCCATTTGTCCCATCTTTCAGAATGTTTCTGCAGAGGCTGTTAACAATCCTGATCAAATTAAAGAAAACTTAATTGAACAATTAACATCTCCAGTTAAATGGACACAGACGATGCTTAATATGCTTAATAATAAAAACTTAGAGATTATTGAAGTAGGTCCCGGAAAAGTATTACAAGGGTTATTTAAAAAAATAGATAGGTCAATCCAGACATCAAGTGCAGTAATTTTATAAATTTTTATTCAAAATCTGTTCTTGTTGAATTAATGAATGAAATGCAGGTAATCTTTTAGCATGATTAATCATTTCTAAATGATGAACATGATGACAATCGCTACCTACAAAATCAATAATTTGATCATTAATCATTTTTTCAGCAACATTTTTTACTTCTGGACCATAAGCCCCAGTAAGAGATCCGATATTTAATTGAAGCTTAACTCCCCTATTAATCATCTCCTCAACCTTATCATAGTTTTGATGCCAATAGGCATATCTTTCTACATGAGCAAGAACAGGACAATAACCTTTTTCTCGCATATCCCAAATAACCTCGCTTAATCTAGGAGGTTCATCAAAAAAAGACAATTCGAAGAGTAAATAATTTTCTTGGCCAAAAGTAAGCACATTATTATCTTTTAATAACTGTTCAAATTCTGGCTCTAAATTATATTCAGCAGCAGCTTCAATCTCTATTTTAAGATTCTTTTTTTGAATTTCTTTTCTTACTTTTTCGAGTCCACCAAGAATAATATCAGGAGTGTTTTTATAATAATCACTCATTATGTGAGGTGTTGTGATAACCTTTTTATAACCTAAATCAATAAAGTTTTCTAAAAGACTTAGAGTAGTCTCCATATCAGGAGAGCCATCGTCAATACCCGGTATTAAATGAGAGTGAATATCATTATTTAAAAAATCAAGACAAATTGGTTCAATAGTAACTTCTTTTTTTGGAAATAATTTATTTAGAATTCCCATCTAATTAATTATAATGTTTATCGTAATAATGTTGATAATTTCCACTGGTGACGTCGTCCAACCAATTATTATTATTTAAATACCAATCAACTGTATTTTCTAAACCTTCATCAAACTTTACAGATGGTTTAAAGCCTAATTCATTTTCAATTTTTGAAGCATCAATAGCATATCTTAAATCATGACCTGCACGATCTTTAACATAAGTAATTAGCTTTCTAGATTCACCATCTGGATTTCCCAATTTACGATCCATTATATCACATAATAAATTAACTAAGTCTATATTCTGCCACTCGTTATGTCCACCAATATTATAAGTTTCCCCTAATCTTCCTTTATGAAAAATTAAATCAATTGCATTTGCATGGTCCTCTACCCATAACCAATCTCTAATATTTTCACCTTTTCCATAAATTGGTAAAGGTTTCTTATTCTTAATATTATTGATTATGAGTGGAATTAATTTCTCTGGGAACTGAAAAGAACCATAATTATTACTGCAATTTGATATTTTAATAGGTAAATTGTAGGTATGACCGTATGCTCTAACTAAGTGATCAGAACTAGCTTTAGAAGCAGAATATGGACTTCTAGGATCATAGGAAGTGTTTTCTTCAAAAAACCCTTCTTCTCCTAAAGAACCATAAACTTCATCTGTTGAAATATGATAAAAACATTTGTTTTCAGAGTCAACCCATTTTACCTTACATTCATTAAGTAAATTTAAGGTACCAACAACATTAGTTAAAATAAATTCTTTTGGATTAGTTATAGACCTATCTACATGCGATTCAGCAGCTAAATGAATCACACCATCAAAAGAGAATTGATTAAATAAATCTTTGAGTCCTTCCTCATTACATATATCCAATTGGATAAAAGTATAATTTGGTTTATCTACAATATCATGAAGGTTGTTTAAATTACCTGCGTATGTTAATTTATCTAGATTTACTATATGATATTGAGAATATTTATTTACTAATTTTCTAACAACATGAGACCCAATAAAACCAGCACCTCCAGTTATCAATATAGTTTTTTTGAAATTCATTATAAAGTCCAATAATCTATTTGTTTAATTTTATTTCTAAAAATTCCTTTCAAATCTACCAAAAGACCTTTATTAGATAATATTGAAATAAAATAATCTTCTTTAAGAATTGAATACTCATGATGATTGACGGCTACTATTACTGTATTATAAACACCGCTTATTTTATCGACTAATTTAAAACCATATTCGTCCCAAAGTTCATTAGAGTCTGCATGAGGATCAACAACTTCAACATTACAAGAAAAAGATTTCAATTCATTTATTACATCAACTACCTTTGAATTTCTAATATCAGAAACGTCTTCTTTAAAAGTGGCTCCCATTACCAGTACACGGGCTTCTTTCATTGGAGTTCCACCAGCAATAATTTTTTTAGCAACAACACTACCTACATAAGAACCCATTGAATCATTAACTGCCCTTCCAGAATTAATTATCTGAGCATGATAACCTAATTCTTTTGCTTTATGTGTCAAATAATATGGATCAACTCCAATACAATGCCCTCCGACAAGTCCAGGTTTAAAATTTAAAAAATTCCATTTTGTTCCTGCAGCCTCTAATACTTCATAAGTATTTATATCCATTCTATTGAAAATGACTGATAATTCATTAATTAAAGCAATATTGACATCTCTTTGAGTATTCTCTATAATTTTTGCTGCTTCAGCTACTTTTATAGAAGATGCACGGTGAACACCAGCGGCAACCACCAATTCATAAGTCTTAGCAATTTCTTCAGCAGATTCATTATCACAACCTGCAGATACCTTAATGATACTAGAAAGTGTGTGAACCTTATCACCTGGATTAATCCTTTCTGGGGAATAACCAACCTTAAAATCTTCTTTAAAAGTCAATCCACTTAGTTCTTCTAAAACTGGAATACAATCTTCTTCCGTACAACCAGGATAAACTGTTGATTCATAAACTACATAATCTCCTTTTTTTAATACTTTACCAACAGTTTTACTAGCAGAAATTAAAGGGTTAATATCAGGCTTTTTGTTTTTATCTATAGGAGTTGGCACAGCGATGATAAAAAATTTAACATCTTGTAAATCTTTTACATTTGAAGTAAAATTTATAGCACAATTTTCAAAATCACTAGCTGTAAGTTCATTACTAGGATCTATATTTTGCTTCATCAAGTTTACTCTTTCAGCATTGATATCAAAACCAATAACATCAAGCTTTTTAGCAAATTCAAGGGCAATTGGAAGACCTACATAACCTAAGCCAACAACAGCTAATTTTTCATCTCTTGAAATAAGTTTATCGTAAATTTTCATTTTTTACTATCTCTTAATTTATAAATTTCCTCAATTATTTCTACTACTTTTAAACCTTCTAAAGCATTAGTTGTAGCTACATTTTTTCCTTTTAAAGTATCTACAACATTTTCAAATATATAATGGTGATTAGCTGCGCTGCCTTTATAAGCCCCATAATCATTAGGGGGATTAGACTCCTTAAGTTTAGGCATTTCATAATCTTCTATATTACAAAATTCAATTTCGTTCATATACTGACCTCCAACTTTTACACTTCCCTTACTTCCGACAATAGTCATACTACTTTCTAAATTAGAGTTCCAAACTGCGGTAGAATAATTCAACCCCCCCATTCCTCCATTTATAAAATCAAAAGTAATCATTCCTGAGTCTTCAAAATCTGTTGAATTTTTGTGAGTAAAATCTGCAAATTTACCTTCAATATTTTCTATGTCTCCAAAAAGCCAATACATAATATCAATAAAATGTGAAAATTGGGTAAATAGGGTCCCGCCGTCGTGTTCTAATGTTCCTTTCCATCCTCCCTTTTTATAATACCTATCATCTCTATTCCAATAACAATTAACTTGAACCATGAATATTTCACCGAGCTTTTTGGTATCTATAATTTCTTTTAGCCATAAACTAGGTGGAGAATATCTATTTTGCATTACTGCAAATACTTGCTTATGTTTTTGTAATGCCTTAAAAATTACACTCTCACATTTTGCTTTACTTAATCCAATAGGTTTTTCAATTACAATATGTTTATCGTAATTTAAAGCATCAATAGAAATGTCTGAGTGAGATCCATTTGGAGTACAAATACAAACTACATCAATTTCCGGATGAGAACTTAATAAGTCAATATGGTTATTGTAAAATGGAACATTGTAATATTCGATATCTAAATTTTCTTGAGAAACTATGTCGCAAATAGCCACTAATTCACAATTATTATTTCGTAAGATCATTTCAGCATGTCTCTTGCCTATATGACCTAGACCAACTACTCCAAACTTAACTTTATCCATATAAATCTATTTTTTTAACATGACCGTTTATAAGTTCATAACTCTCTAAAGATTCTTTACAAGTGGCTTTCCCATTTTCAAAGTTTAGTCTGTGCCCATATTCACTTACCCAACCAATTTGTTTGGCAGGATTCCCAACAACCAATGCATAAGGATTAATATTTTTTGTAATAACAGCTCCAGCACCAATTAAAGCATATTTTCCAATTTCATTACCACAAATTACTGTAGCATTAGCTCCCACTGATGCTCCTTTTCTAACGATTGTATTTTCATAAGAACCTTTTCTTATTACTGCACTTCTTGGGTTTGAAATATTAGTAAACACCATTGAAGGTCCCAAGAAAACATCATCCTCACAAACAACCCCAGTATAAATAGAGACATTGTTTTGAACTTTTACATTGTTCCCTAAAATTACCTTGGGAGAAATAACCACATTTTGACCAATATTACATTTTTCACCAAGTTCTGAATTACTCATAACATGACTAAAATGCCATATTTTGGTATCATCTCCAATATTGACGTGATCATCAATTACTGCAGTTGGATGGGCAAAGTAGTTCATGAAAATTTATTATAAGATTTGAAGTTTTGATGTTCTTTTAAATTTAATTCTTTCTTTGAAAGACTACAAAAATATTCGTAAGTTAATTTTAAACCTTCTTTTCTGTTGACTTTAGGAGTCCATCCAAGAATATTTTTAGCTAAATTTATATCAGGTTTTCTTTTTAATGGATCATTTTCAGGCAGAGGCTTATTAATAATTTTTTGTTTAGAATTTGTTAATTTAATAATTTCTTGGGCAAAATTATTTATAGTAATTTCATTTGGATTGCCAATATTTACCGGATAATTATATTTGGAAAAAAGTAATTTATAAATACCCTCAATAAGGTCATCAACATAACAAAAAGACCTTGTTTGACTACCGTCCCCAAAAATAGTTAAATCTTCTCCTCTTAAAGCTTGACCAATAAAAGCAGGTAAAACACGTCCATCATTCAATCTCATTCTTGGACCATAGGTATTAAAAATTCTCACAATTTTAGTATCTAAATTATGAAATCTGTGATATGCCATAGTTATAGCTTCTTGAAATCTTTTTGCCTCATCATAAACACCTCTGGGGCCAATAGGGTTAACATTTCCAAAATAACTTTCTTTTTGAGGATGAACCAAAGGATCTCCATAGACTTCACTTGTAGAGGCAACTAATATTACAGCATTTTTTGCTTTAGCTAATCCTAATAAATTATGAGTTCCTAAGGAACCAACCTTTAGCGTTTGAATAGGGATTTTTAAATAATCAATTGGACTTGCTGGGGAAGCGAAATGAAGTATATAATCTAAATCATCATTTATTTCTACATATTTAGATACATCATGATTAATAAATTGGAAATTTTTATTTTTTTGAAGAGAATCTATATTTTTTTGAGAACCAGTAATGAAGTTATCCATTCCTGTAACATGAAAATCTTCTTTTAAGAAACGTTCACAAAGATGAGAGCCTAAAAATCCAGCTGCTCCAGTAATTAAAATACTTTTCATTTTAATAATTTATTGACAACCAGTCTTCCAATACTTTGATAATAAAAATTTCTTTTTTCCATAGATTCAATTGAATATAAATTTCTACCATCAAAAATTATTGGTGTTTTCATCAGTGAATTCATCTCATTAAAATCAGGATTTCTAAAGGCCGCCCATTCAGTTGCAATTAAAAGAGCATCAACATTTTTTAAAGCTTCTAAACTTGAATTAGCATATTTAATTTTATTTCCAATCAATTTTTTAACATTTGACATAGCTTCTGGGTCGTATGAAACGATATTAGCGCCAGCCAAAGTTAATTCATTGATAATATCCAGAGATGGGGCTTCTCTTATATCATCAGTTTCAGGTTTGAAAGCAAGGCCCCATAAAGCAAAATTCTTTCCACTTAAATCATCGCCGAAAAAAGATTTAACTTTTTGGACTAAAGTTAATTTTTGAAGCTCATTCACTTCCATTACTGCATTAATGATTTTAAATTGAAAGTTTTCGTCTAAGCCTGATTTATTAAGCGCTTTGACATCTTTTGGAAAACAACTCCCTCCATAACCAATCCCAGGAAATAAAAATCTTTTACCAATTCTAGAATCAGTACCAATTCCTTTTCTAACTTTATCAACATCTGCTCCAATTATTTCACAATAGTTGGCGATTTCGTTCATGAAGGTGATTTTAGTAGCTAAAAAAGAATTGGCTGCATACTTTGTTAATTCAGCAGATTTTTCATCCATAAAAATAATGGGGTTACCTTGCCTAACAAAAGGTTTGTATAGCTCTTCCATTAGATTTTTGGCCTTTTCACTACTTGTTCCAACTACAACCCTATCAGGCTTCATGAAATCTTCTACCGCGTACCCCTCTCTTAAAAACTCTGGATTAGAAACAACATCAAAATCTATTTTAGTATTTTTCTTTATGACTGAAGATACTTTTGCAGCTGTACCTACTGGAACTGTACTTTTGTCAATAATAACTTTATAATCATCTAAAATTTTTCCCAAGTTTTCTGCAACGCCCAATATATAACTCAAATCTGCAGAACCATCTTCACCTGGAGGAGTTGGCAAAGCTAAGAAAATGAACTGAGCATCCTTGATTCCCTCTTTTAATGATGTGGTAAAAGACAATCTTTTCTGAGATATATTTCTTTGAAAAAAATTATCTAAATGGGGTTCGTATATAGGAATAACTCCATTTTTTAACTTTTCAACTTTATCTTCATCAATATCAACACAAATAACTGAGTTTCCAGTCTCAGCTAAGCAAGTTCCAGTTACAAGTCCAACATATCCAGTTCCAATAACAGCTATATTCATTTTCAGTTTTTTAAAAAATTAGTAATATTTTCAATGATAAAATCTTGCTGTTTAGTTGTTAACTCTGTATGCATAGGTAATGAAATAACTCTTTGAGAAAGCCATTCTGTATATTTCATATTTTTAACTAAAGATGGAATATTAGTGAACATTTTTTGCTGGTGAGCTGGAACAGGATAATAAACCATAGCAGGAATATTTTTGGTAGCCAAAAATTGAATTAGTTGATCTCTATTGATTTCCTCACTTAGTTTCAAAGTATATTGATGGAAAACATGATTGGATTTTGAATCTCTAAAGGGTATTTCTAAAAGTGGTATATCTTGAAGCTTTTTATCATAATAATCTGCTGCTAAAACTCTAGACTTAATGTAATTATCTAGCTCTCTAAGCTTTATTCTTAATACAGCTGCTTGCAAATTATCTAATCTAGAATTACAGCCTACTCTATCGTGATAATATTTTTTACTTTGACCATGGTTAGCAATCATTTTAAACTTTTCAGCTAATTCATCATCGTTGGTCATTAAAGCTCCTCCATCTCCATAACATCCTAAATTTTTAGAAGGGAAAAAACTTGTACAACCAACATCTCCGATAGTTCCTGTTTTTTTATTTTCAGAAAACCCATGATAGTCACATCCTATTGCTTGGGCATTATCCTCAATAACATATAGTTTGTACTTTTTAGCCAAATCCGTAATTGCATTCATATTACAAGATTGTCCAAAAAGATGGACTGGAACAATGGCTTTAGTTTTATTGGTAACAGCTTTTTCTATTTCGTTAACTGAAATATTAAAAGTTTTTGGGTCACAATCAACAAACACAGGTTTTAAACCTAAAAGAGCAATAACTTCAGTAGTCGCAATGTAAGTGAAAGAAGGAGTAATTACCTCGTCACCTGGCTTTAGTCCTAGACCCATCATAGCAATTTGCAAAGCATCAGTTCCATTACCACATGTAATTACATGCTTAACACCCATATAATCAGCTAGTTCTGTCTGAAATCCTTTGACATGACTACCATTAATAAATTGTGTAGAATTAATTACTTCGCTTATAGCTAAATCTACCTGAGGTTTGATTTTTAAATATTGACTTTTTAAGTCAACCATTTGAATATTTAGTTTGTTTTCAGACATCTATAAAAAATGATTTGCGAATATAAGTATATCCTAGATTTATGGCAATTCTTATATTTGATTATTAATAAAAAACTTTTGACAAGGCTCATTTTCATCTTATTCATTTTTACAATGAATTTTTTGGTTGCTCAAAATAATAAAGATTCAATATTATTTTGTCCTACTGTAAAGTTTAGCTTAGCGCTTCAATCTCCAAAAGGGGATTTTAGCTCAGATTATGGAATAAATTCTAATATAGGTTTTTCATTAGGATGGAAAAATAAAAGAAACCAAACCTTTGAGATGAACTATAACTTTATTCATAGCCAAAATGTCAAAAATAAATCTGTTTTAAATCACCTTATTAACAGCCAAGGTTGGATTATAAACCAAAATGGTGAGGAAAATCTATATGTTCTTTATCATAGAGGAGGTCTAATAAGTATTGACTTTGGAAAAATTTATAGTATAATAGGACCTAATGCCAATTCAGGACTTTATATTAAAGCTGGAGTTGGAACTATGTATCATAAAATAAGAATTGAAAATCAAGACAATTTAATTCCACAGCTATCAAAAGAACACTTAAAATATTATGATAGGTTAACGGTAGGATTTCTATTAAAGCAATATGTAGGTTATCATCACATGAGTAATAACAGATTAGTAAATTTCACCTTAGGATTAGAATGTATTGAAGGTTTTAACAAGGGGATGAGAGATTACCAGATTGATTTAATGGGCCCCTACAAGGACAATAAATTAGATATTTATATAGGAATAAGAACAGCTTGGATTTTTCCAGTATTGAGAAAAGAACCTAAAGAATACTATTACAATTAATATGAATTCTTTAGTTTATCAAATTGGTATTAAAGTTTTAGAAATTTATTTAAATCTTGCTAGCTTAACTGGAAATGAAAAAGCTAAAAAAGCTAAAATTGGAAGAAGAAATTGGAAGAAGCATTTAGCACTCTTCAAACAAAATAAAAAGACTTATTGGATTCATGCGGCTTCTCACGGAGAAGCTATTATGGCTTTGCCAATAATTGAAAAAATACTTAATGAAAAAACCAATCAAGTCACTATGTCTTTCTTTAGTGCTTCAGGATTTGAAAACTTCAACTATAAAAGTAGCCGTTTCTTTAAATTTTATTTACCAATTGATAAAAAAAATAATTATAAAAAATTAATAGAATTTTTAAATCCAAAGTTATTGCTATTCATAAAATATGACCTT
>CETY01034352.1_pt1 | contig 15054 bp, 16 predicted proteins | sample 361551 | NCBI WGS metagenome assembly CETY01 (sample SAMEA2623135, study PRJEB7988) | marine metagenome | biome: marine biome (ENVO:00000447); feature: deep chlorophyll maximum layer (ENVO:xxxxxxxx); material: "saline water (ENVO:00002010), including plankton (ENVO:xxxxxxxx)" | depth 45 m | reverse complement strand
TGACAGAGACTTCAGGAAAATTTGCACCATAAGGTTGATCTGTTTCAACTGAAACAGTAGTCGGTCCAGAAGATCCGTGACAGCCACCGATGTTATTAAGGGATACGACAAAAAATTTTGTTGTATCAATTGTTTTACCATCTCCAATTATTTCATCCCACCAACCAGGTTTTTCTTCTCCTTCTTGAGTACCCGCTGCGTGGTGATTGCCTGAAAATGCGTGGCACACCAAGACAGCATTGGTTTTATCTGAGTTGAGCTCTCCATAAGTTTCAGTCATTAACTCAAAACCAGAAAGGGTCTGTCCAGACTCCAAGGCTAAAGAGTCTCCAAAAGATATTTTTTTACATACTGTTTTCATACCATGGAGCTAATTATTTTTACCAAGGAGGAATTGATAAGATTTAGAACAAGCAAACCAATGATGGGCGTAAAATCTAAGCCGCCCATGGGCGGTAGAAATTTTCTAACAGGACTCAGAATACCTGCAGAAATTTCTTCAATAATTTGTAATAAGGGGTGATTATTTCCAGGAGCTACCCAACTTAAAACCACTGAACCAATAACACAATAAAATAATATTCTAAACCCAGAATTCACGACATCTATCACGGAGATATAAAATAGGGTTAAGGTTTCATAGCCAGAGGAATAGGCAAGATAAAAAGAAGCAAACTTCAGCATCAGAGCAACAGCAATTGCAGCAAATAGAGCAGGCAAGAAAAAGAACAGGCTTTTTGAAATTGGTTCTAAATAGGTCGCAAATATTTTAACTATTGGATTGAAATAGTTAACTCTAAAAAGTCGAAACACGGAAAGGATCACAAATGCATAGCTTGCAAAACCTAAAATTACTGCTATTACGCTAATCATATTACCTATAGTATTTTTTGTTATTGCTCATTACTAATCTCAATAGATCTATCTTCCGCAGCTTGAAAGGCATCTTGCAAGATCTTATCAAGATTATTCTTTTCAAGAGATTCCAAGCCAGCCTGAGTGGTCCCTCCAGGAGATTTTATCTTATTTATTAAGCTTTCAAAATTCTGCTCTTGAGAAAATGAGTCACTTAAGCTGCTGATAAAGTCTTGAAACATTGATTTAGCAGCTGCCTCATCAGTGATGGCTATTTTTTCTAACTCTTGAAGATAGATATTAAGCACTTTAAAAAGGAAAGCTTGACCACTTCCAATGATGCTGGTAAATCTATGCATCTCATCTTCATTTTGAAGCGCTAAAACATGTCCTACTTTTGAAAATAAGTTGTTCGCAGTTTTGAATGCAGATGAGTTTTGATCTTCCGCATAGATAGCCGTTACACCTTTTCTAAAAGCACATGCCGTATTTGGCATTGCACGAACTATGGCATTAGGCCGTGAATACTTTTCTATGCCAATGCCTGCAACTAAACTTAATGTATTTGCTTTTGGAGCCAGTTTAGAGATACTTTGTTCGGCGCTCAAAGCATCTTTAGGCTTTACTGCCAACACAATCAAATCAAAGTCCATCGAAGCCAAGTTCTCTAATTCAATTATTTTTAAATTCTGCATTTTTAGTGATTCAACTCTTTGCTCATTTCTTTCAATGCACGCAATATCAGAAGACAAAATGCCGCTTTGCAATAGTCCATTAATGATTGCTTGAGCAATATTGCCACAGCCAAGAAAACAAATCTTCATGATCTCTTGCCCAACAGACTTTCGCCAATCCTTAGAATTGTTGAGCCTGTTAAAATAGATTCCTCAAAGTCACTCGATGTTCCTAGAGATAAGTGAGTACAACTTGGCAGTTCGGATAATAGTGATTTATGTAGGCCCTTTATTTTGTTCATAGTATCTATTTTAGCTTTTTTCGAAGCATTAATGTTTGGCATAAACATTAAGCCTTCTAAAATTAGGTTTGGATAATGGGCAATCAGTTGATTGGTAAAATCAACTACATCTTCTGGAAGAATTCCCGATTTAGATTCCTCTTTATCAATATTAACCTGCACTAGCGCATGAATTTTTTTGCCTTCAGACTCTAATGCATCGTTTAGCTTCCTAGCAATCTTTTCCCTATCTATGGAGTGCACCCAATTTGCATGTTTAGCAATTAAGCTCACCTTATTGGACTGTATGGGACCTATAAAATGCCAAATAATGTCCCTGGGGCATGCTGAGAATTTTTCAGCCAACTCTTGTGCATAATTTTCCCCAAAATTATTTATCCCAAGCGCGTATGCCTCATTAATAACATCAATAGACTGTAACTTAGATACAGCCACCAGTCTTATCTCCTCATCAGGTCTCTGAGCTTGATGGCAAGCTGCTTCGATCTTGCTAGAAATTTCTAAGAGTCTACCTGCTATTCCTTTATGCATTTTTTGTAGATAAGTGGTTCTCTGCCATTTTTCATGAGCAGTTCTCTTGCATTGTTTACTTCAGATTTATTTAAATATGGTCCTGACATAACCCTAAATAATGGTTTATCAGGTTGCTTGGAGCTAAATGTTTTTTCAACATAGGATTCTAAGCCCAAAGACAGAAGGGAGCTAAGTTGCTCCTGTGCATATACTCTTTTCCCATACGATTCGATTTGGATTAGGTACTCACAGTCTTCCTCAACAACTATGCCTTCAAGCTCAATCAAGATAGTATCTTTTGCTAATTCAATAGGATATAAAAATTCCACAGTTGGATTGCTGACATTGCCTCTTATATTTACAACATCAGTTTGCAGTATCATGTTTGATGCAAATAAAAGCAGGGCGCTCGCAGCACCAATCATAAACAAGTGCTTTATTTTTAGCGGCTGATTGAGCTCTCTTTTTGCGCGTAAAGCAGTTTTTACTCTTTTAGCTTTTAACTTATTTATAGGATGTTTTTTTGCAAAATCTTTCACATTAATTACATGCTTTCTAAAGGCTCAATTCCCAACAATTCCAAAGAAGAAGCAATAACAGATTTAACAACGATTAAAGTTCTCATAATATTATTCTTTTCTGGTTCTTCTGAGTTAAGAATGTTTACACTGTTATAAAATTGATGAAAGCTTTGTGAGATGTCCCTTAGATAGTAAACAATTAAGTGTGGCTGAAGATTCTCTCCGGAACTTTTGATAACAAATTGAGCATTTAAAGCTATTTGCAAAAGCTCATCACAGCTATCAAAATCTGCATCATTAAATTTGTTTGGCAAAGCCGTGCCTTGCTCAAGATATCTTGTTTCTACAGAACATATTCTGGCATGCGCATATTGAACATAATAATAAAGATTATCTTTAGAATTCGATCTAGCAATTTCAAGGTCAAAATCCAGATGTTGGTCTGCTTGTTTGGACAAATAGTAGAATCTTGATGCATCCGGCCCAATGTCATCAATTAATTTTTTGAGTGTATAAAAATTTCCACTACGAGTAGACATTTTAACTCTTGAACCATTTTCAAAAAGGTTAGCAAATTGAACAAGCTGAACTTGCATTTGTTTTTTTGAATAACCCATGGCTTCAATGGTTGCTTCAATTCTTTTGATATAACCATGATGATCTGAGCCCCAAACATTTATTATGGTATCGAATCCCCTGTCTAATTTATTTTTGTGATAAGCCAAATCAGCTGATAAATATGTACCTCTCCCATCTTCTCGAATAATTACACGATCTTTATCATCACCAAATTTGGTAGACTCTAGCCAAATAGCCCCATTCTTTTCATATGCATGGTCTTTTTTAACCTGGTCGAGTGCTTGAGAAATTTCTGATGCATTATCTGCAAGTTCTCCCAGTGAAGATTCAAAAAACCAATTATCAAAGATAACTTTGAATTCAGTTAAATCCTCTTTAATAGATTTGATAACATGGTTGAGACCAAAATCCCTGATTGAAAACCAATTACTAGGATGATTTATTTTTATTCGTTCAATCAAAACATCTATTTTTTCTTCATCATCTTCTGGAAGATTTTCTATCAGTATCTTTTCTTCTAATTCGGTGATGGTCTGATTGGTTTCTGCCTCTCTAGCAATATCTATTATGTAAGATCCTTTGTATGCTGAGTTCGGAAAAGCACTGTCATCAAAGCATTCAAATTTTCTTAAAAAGATGCTGCATGCCAAAATATCAATTTGCCTACCAGCATCATTCACATAGTATTCCCTTGAGACTTCATGACCTAGTCGCTGTAAGATTCGTCCAATAGCATCGCCGTAGGCTGCACCTCGACCATGGCCAACATGTAATGGACCAGTTGGATTTGCTGATACAAACTCTATCTGTATTTTTTCACTGGATGCATAAGCAGAATCGATAAAAGAATTTGGATTTTTATGAGCATCATCTAGCTGCTTTAAAAAGGCTTCACGAGTTAAAAAAATATTTACAAAACCAGGCCCTGCTAATTCTACCTTTTCAATCTCAGGATGACTGTCTAGCTTGGGTATAAGTGCTGAAGCTAAATCTTGAGGATTCTTTTTTGCAAGATTGGATGCAATCAAGCATAGGTTGGTTGTCCAATGACCCTTTTGCAAAGAATCTGCAAGGGTAAGCTTATGTTTAGTTACTAATGTCTTCTTTTGATGCGAGTCAAGAGATAGTTCATTATCAACAAAATCATTTAACGAAGATAAAATTTGATTATACAAAGTCTATACGCGCCCCGAATACTCACCAGATCTTGTGTCCACTTTAATTTTTTCACCCTCTTCAACAAATAAGGGAACTTGGATGGTGACCCCAGTTTCTAATTCAGCGGGCTTAGTTGCACCAGATACAGTATCTCCTTTTATACCAGGGTCTGATTTTGCAATATTCAACTCAACGAATGGTGGGGCTTCAACTGAAATTGGTTCATCATTCCAAATGACAACCTCACAATTCTCTTGTCCAATAATCCATTTTTTTGCATCACCCACAACCTCTCGATTAATACCAATTTGTTCATACGTTGAAGAATTCATAAAATGCCATTGATCACCATCTGAATAAAGATAGCTCATCTCAACAGTCATTACGTCGGCTTCTTCAACGGATTCGCCTGATTTATATGTTTTATCTACCACTTTGCCAGTAATTAAGTTTCTAAACTTTACTCTCATAACTGCCTGGCCTTTACCTGGTTTATGAAATTCATGCTCTAGAATCGAACAGGGTTGATCATTGATGATAATTTTTAGACCGTTTCTAAATTGGCTTGTTGATATTTTCATAGTGTGATTAACTCTCTTATTGTATTTAAAAGGGGTCTTTACAATGTCTAAATTTTTATTATCTACTATTTTTCTCTCTATCTTAGTGCTTTCCTCATGCTCAAGCGAGCATTCGAATGCCCTAACTGAGTCCGATGCAGAGGCATTTCTACAAAGAGTTGAACTTGAAGATAAAACCCTTGGACCTATTGTAAGCTCAGCCTATTGGATAGGAGCTAATTTTATCACTTATGATTCCCAGAAAATAGTTGCAGACTATGGCAAAAGATATCAATTGCTTGCATTAGAACGTGCCAGACAGGCTTCTGCTTTTGACGAAGTAATCGTTTCTAAAGAAAATCGCAGAAAACTCAATCTTATTAAGAGCTCATTTGTAATGCCGTCGCCCTTGAATGATGAGTTAGCTGGCGAAATTTCTTTGATAAGTGCTGAATTAGACGCTATGTACGGCACTGGAGAACATTGTTTTGCTGATGATGATTGTTACGACTTAGAGGCATTTGAGTCCATTATTGATAATTCCAGAGATCCCAATGAGCTTTTAAAGGCGTGGGAGGGCTGGAGAAATATTGGCAAGCCGATGAAAGATATGTACTTAAGAATGGTAGAAATCGGTAATCAAGGCGCTAATGATTTAGGTTATGAAGGCTTAACTGATCTATGGTTTAGTCAGTATGACATGCCCGCAGATGAGTTTTTAGATGAAACCGATAGAGTCTGGGATGAGCTTAAGCCTTTATATGATGCCTTGCATTGTCACGTTCGTGATGAGCTCTCAAATCATTATGGCGAAGAAGTAGTAGCTAAAACCGGCTATTTACCAGCCCATATTCTAGGAAATATGTGGGGGCAATCTTGGTCAAACATTTATGATCTTGTTTATACACCCGAAATAAACTCAACCGCCTCAAAAATAAACTTGACAAACATACTTATAGAAAAAGACATCGATGAAATAGAAATGGTAAAGATTGCTGAGAACTTTTTTATCTCGCTTGGGTTTGAGCCTTTGTCTGATACCTTTTGGGAAAGGTCATTATTTATTAAACCCCAAGATCGAAATGTTGTCTGTCATGCGTCTGCATGGGATCTTAATTCAGACATAAATGATTTACGTATCAAAATGTGTATAGAAAGAAATGCAGAAGACTTTTCAGTAATCCATCATGAGTTAGGCCATATTTTCTATTATCAAGCCTATAGTGATCTGCCAGATATTTTTCAGAGTGGAGCAAACGATGGTTTTCATGAGGCTGTAGGAGACCTATTAACATTATCAATTACACCAGACTATCTGCAAAAAATTGATATGGTATCTAAGGAAGAAGCTAAGCAAGCAAATGCAGATCCAATTTCTTTGTTGATGCAGCAAGCGCTTGATGGCGTAGTCTCTGTACCCTGGACTTTGATGTTAGATAAATGGAGGGCAAAAGTTTTTACGGGTGAGACCAGCTCCGAGGAACTAAATAATTCCTGGTGGGAATTAAGAGAATTTTATCAGGGCATTGGTGCGCCTCGCGATCGAGATGTTGATGCATTTGATCCGGGAGCGAAATACCACATTCCCGGCAACACTCCTTACACCAGATATTACCTAGCAAAAATTCTTCAATATCAATTTCATGAATCTCTTTGTAATCAAATGGGATTCGAGGGACCTCTTCACGAATGTTCAATTTATGATAATGAGCTTGCTGGGGAGAAATTACGGGCCATGCTTGCTCTAGGTCAGAGCAGAGAATGGCAAACTGCTTTAGAAGCAATGACTGGGACTAGAGAGTTAAGCGGAAGATCAATGCTAAACTATTATCAACCACTTAAAGATTGGCTAGATGTTCAAAATGCCGAACGCACATGTGGATGGGAGGGATAATGAAACACTTAACTAATTTAACCATTGCTGCTGGAGTCTTTATTTTTACAAAGCTCTATGCTGATGCAATTTCTTTTAATAGCATTGATATCTCAGGAGTGAATTTGGTTGGGCATCTCCTGGTTATGATTTTTGTTATTCAGTGGATTGCATATATTCCAGCCTTTATATTTAAGACTGAAAAATTTTACGATTTAACGGGTAGCCTTACATATATATCTGCTATTTTGCTTGCTTTGTATTCAACTAACACTTCTCAAAGTTTTGATCTTGGCGGCCTAATCATAGGTTTAGCAATTATTGTTTGGGCAATCAGGCTTGGCTCATTCTTATTTATGAGAATTCATAAAGATAAAAAAGATGGAAGATTTGATTCTATAAAAACTTCTTTTTCTCAGTTTTTTATGACATGGACCTTGCAGGGCATGTGGGTATTTATATGCTCATCAGCGGCTCTGGTCGCAATTGCTAATCCAACGGGAGTAGTTATAAATAGTGTATTTATGCTTGGGCTTGCTTTGTTTATCTTGGGCTTTGTAGTTGAAGTAATAGCTGACAATCAAAAAACTGTGTTTAGATCAATTCCAGAGAATAAAGATTTATTTATAAATGAAGGGCTATGGGCTAGATCCAGACATCCAAACTACTTTGGGGAAATTACACTATGGACGGGTATTACCGTAATGGGCATTTCCACATTTGAGGGAATGAACTACCTAGCAATTTTCTCTCCCATCTTTTCCTATTTACTTCTGGTATATGTGAGCGGGGTGCGAATGTTGGAATACAGGGGCCATAAGAAATGGGGTCATCTTGAGGAATATCAAAATTATAAAAAGAATACTCCAAAATTAATTCCAAAACTCTACTAGCAAGTCTTACTAAGATATTATCAGCTAAATATATGATTACTTTCTGAACATATTTTGTTGAGCGTTTTCTAGCATCATTTCATTAAAATTAGGTACAATCACAAGGTTATAAATGTTTGAATATTTTCACTACGCTGTTAGACTAGTGAACCATTTTTCCTAGGGAGAAAAAAATGTTAAAGAAAAACCTAGTAGTTCTTACTATGCTGACAAGCTTTGTCACCGCATCAGAGATGGAACTAGTTTTAGAAGTTGGAAGAGACAACACAGATCTTTCTGCTCAATCACAAGCAAAAATTGATACTACTGAGTCAGCTACTGACAAACTAATTAATGAGTTTAAAGTTGTTTCAAAGCAAGTTGAGGGATTGAAACTGTATAACGCTCAAAAAAGAATTCAAATACAAGCTCAGCTTGATTTAATGGATAAATATGATGAACAGCTTATTCAAGTTGTTGTTATGCAAAGACAAATTCCGCCTCTTGCTCAAAGGATGTTAGAAGGTCTTGAAAAGTATGTCAGTCTTGATACTCCTTTTCACATAGAAGAAAGGAAACAAAGACTTGATCTTGTGAGAGCATCATTATCCAATCCAAAGGTTACCGCTTCTGAGCAAGTTAGACAGATTTTAGAGGCTTACAATATTGAAGCTGAATATGGTAGAAAGCTTGATGCATATGATGAAACAATTGTATTGGATGGCCAGGAAGTTGTTGTAAATATCTTAAGAGTTGGAAGACTCGGAATGTTCTTTCAAACCAAAGATGAAAGACAAACAGGCTACTATGATAACGAATTAGGCTCATGGGAAGAGCTTCCAGGTAGCTATAGAGTGCAGGTAAGAGATGGTATCAGAATGGCGCAAAAACTTGCGCCCATGGATATCATGATGTTGCCGGTTGTCTTTAGAGGAGATGCGTCATGAAAAATCTAAATAAACTTTTTTTCACTCTTGCTGTCACTTTTTCTTTTGTGCTTGTCGCACAAGAAGACACTGAAGGAGAGCCAACTACAATACAAGGTCTACTTCAACTGGTTGAGCAAGGCAGAATTTCAGAACAAAGCGTAAACGCTCAAAGAGAAGCAGATTTTTTAGCTAATAAAAATCAGCAAGCAGCCAAACTAGCAGCAGAAAAAAGAGAATTAGCCAGGCAAGAAAGAATTGCTGATGAGCTTGAAACGGAATATAAAAAGAATGATGCGATTCTAGTTGTTAAGGAAGCTGCGTATAAAAAAGAACTAGGTTCTTTAGTTGAGCTTTTTGGTCACTTGCAGAGTTCTGCGGGAGAGGCTAGTGCCCTTTTTGCTGATTCATTAACTTCTGCTCAGTATGGAAGAGACAGAGAAACATTTTTAAATAATCTTTCTTCTAAAATGTCTAGCGCAACAGAACTTCCGACTATTAGAGAATTAGAAGGCCTATGGTATGAGCTTCAAAGAGAGATGGTTGCGGGCTCAGAAGTTGTTTCTTTCAATGCTAATGTTATTACTCTTGATGGTGAATCAGTAGAGTGTAGCGTCACCAGAGTCGGTCTCTATAATGCTATATGTGATGGCAAATATTTAGAATATATTGGTAGCAAAGGTCAATACGCGTTTCTAGGGAAACAACCTGAAGGTCGTTATGTTAGTTCAGCAAAAAAACTTTCTAAGGCTGATGTTGGTGAAGTTGTAAAGTTTGGAGTAGATCCTACTGGCCCTGTTGGCGGAAGCTTGCTAGCTAACCTAATTCAAAACCCAAGCTTAATGGAAAGAGTTAATCAGGGTAGAGAAGTTGGTTACATAATTATATTTGTTGGTATATTTGGTATAGCTATAGCATTTTGGAAGTTATTTACTTTATATACTATGGGTGTTGCAGTAGCTAAACAGGCTAAATCTAAGACTCATGATAAATCTAATCCTTTGGGCAGAGTGCTTGCAGTTGGTGAAGAGCATATGGGCAAGGATATTGAAACACTTGAACTTCGCCTTGCAGAAGCAATAATGGCTGAAAGACCAGCGATTGAGAGAGGAATTCCTGTTGTTAAAATTATATCAGTGGTAGCGCCACTGGCAGGACTGCTTGGAACTGTGACAGGTATGATTGTGACCTTCCAGCAGATTACCTTATTTGGTACTGGTGATCCTAAAATTATGGCTGGTGGTATTTCACAAGCTCTAGTTACAACTGTTTTAGGGCTGGTAGTTGCAATTCCAACAACACTTTTACACTCTTTTGCTAATTCATCTGCAAGAGGAATTATCAATGTTCTTGAAGAGCAAAGTACAGGAATTGTTGCAGAACACTCTGATTCAAAGTAATTAGATAATGTTTTACGCAATTACTGAAGCATTTAACACCCTCAGAGACTTTATGTCTGCTGGGGGAAGTGTTTTATGGCTAATTGCTATTCTAGCTGCGTTTATGTGGGCAATTATTTTAGAGAGAATTTGGTATTTTAATGCTGGTCATCAGCTCTATATGACATCCTTAAAAGTAGAATGGGAGTCTATCGAAGATCATTCAACTTGGAAAGCCGAGCAAATTAAAGAAAAGCTTATCTCTCAAGCAAAAATTGAAGTAAACAAATATCTTTCGCTTGTTAATACATGTGTTGCATTAGCTCCTCTTTTCGGATTGCTTGGAACTGTAACTGGAATGATTGAGGTCTTCCAAGTAATGGCATTTACTGGGGGTGGTGATGCAAGATCAATGGCTGGTGGTGTTTCTAAGGCTACACTTCCAACTATGGCTGGTATGACAACTGCTCTTTCTGGAGTCTTTGCCACCATATATCTAAATTCAGCAAGAAACAGAGAAGAATTATTAATTAAAGATACAATTAAAAGTTAATAGGAGAATATTGTGAGAAGAAACGCTATTTCAAGTGCAGTCCAAGAGGAAGAAGCAGAAATTAATATGACCCCGATGCTTGATGTCGTATTTATCATGCTGATTTTTTTTATTGTTACAGCAAATTTTATCAAAGAACCTGGCTTAGAAATTAATAGACCAGAATCTAATACATCCGAAACTCAAGAGAATGCAGCAATTCTAATTGCAGTCGGAGCATCTGGTGAAATATGGATGGATGGAAGAAGAATTGATGCAAGGCAAGTTAAAGCTAATGTGGTTAAATTGCTTGCTGATAATCCTCAAGGGTCTGTCGTAATTCAGGCAGATGAAAAAGCTGAGGCAGATACTATAATTAAAGTTATGGATGGCTCGAGAGAGGCAGGCGTATATAACATCTCACTTGCATCTGAGCCTAAATAGAGAATAAATTGAATACTGCTGCAAATAGCATAAATTCCTTCAACCAAACTATCTCAAAGGTTTTTGGTCCAATTGCAGCGTTATATCTAAAAGCATTTAACTATAATAAATATCTGGCAGGCTCAGGGTTTGCAGCATTTATTACCCTCGGCTTATTCTTTCTTATGGTTGCTTTAATTAACCTGGGTGACAATTCTATTCCAACTGATAATTCAAGGAAACTTGGTGACGTTATCATGCCTGATAGAGACATTGACACAATGTTTGACGATGTTGAAAAACCAGAAGAGCCTGAAGAGCAACCTGAAGATATAGCTCAGCCCGAACTAGATCTTGCTCCCCTTACTGGCGTTGATGTTAGTCTGCCAAAACCAAAAGCTAATTTTGCAGGCAGTGGTTCATTTTTTAGAGATGGTGAGTACATACCATTATTTAAAGTTACGCCTATCTATCCAAGGAGAGCGCAAGAGCGAGGAATAATGGGCTATGCAATTGTTGCATTTACAATTACTGAAACTGGAACAGTAGAAAACGCAGAGCCTCTAGAGGGTGCGTGTGGCGATCCAACAAATCCTGAAACAGTTTTTCGTCCATGTTCTATATTTAATTCAGCTGCCTCGAGAGCTGCTGTAAAACTTAAGTATAAGCCTAAGATCGTAGATGGTAAGGCTGTAAGGGTTGATGATGTTCCACATAAATTTACATTTATCCTCGAGGAAGATTAATGAAAAATTACCTTAGACGCATACTCTCATTTACTATAATTTTAGCTTTTGCCCTTGGATCAATTGACTCATTTGCCCAAAATAACTCAAGCAACAAAGCAGAAAAAAAACAAACCTATAAAAAAGCAAGAGTCCTAACTTCAAAAACTGCAAAAAAAGTAGTGAAGGTTGTTGAAGCGCTTGAAAGACAAAAAACCGTCAGAGTGCCCGATCCTGATAACAAAGGTAAGTTCATTGAAAAAGAAGAAGATGATCCTGATTGGGCTGAAGCTAGAAGAATTTTGACAGAACTTTTAAATCAGAGGGCTGAATTAAAAAGCTATGACCGATCCGTGATGTGGAATTATTGGGGATACATTTACTTTAGTGATGAAGATTATGATCAAGCTATGTATGCTTATGAGCAACTGCTCAAAGAACCTGAAGCAACCATTCCCTTAAGAACATCCTCTCTATTAACTCTTGCTCAATTAAATCTTGTGAAAGAGAACTGGGATAAGGGAATTCGACTTATTCTTCAATGGATGGATGAGGTTGAAAATATTACAGCCCAGTCATATTACCTGCTAGCATCAGCATACTTTCAAAAAGAAGACTATGTTCGCTCAAGATCCTCTATGGAAGAGGCCATACGACTTGCTGATGAAGAAGGCTATCGTCCAAGAGAAAATTGGTATGTGCTTCTTGCAGCATGTTTCAATGAATTGAAAGATAGGAAAATTATAAGCGCTGCATATTCTTTAGAACAACAATTAGGAATATATGAAATTTTGGTTAATTACTACCCCAAGAAACTATATTTCTTACAATTGGGTGGAACATATCAGCAAATGGATAGAGAAGAGGATTATATGATCACCTTAAAGGCTGCCTTTGACAAGGATCTGCTTGATAAAGAGGGTGAGTATCTTGCCTTAGCGCAACTGCTTTTAATCAGCAAAAACCCTTACTGGGCTGCTCAGGTCCTGGTAGCTGGGCAAAACAAAAAAGTGCTTGTCGATAACAAAGAAACCAAGAAAGAAGAATTAGTTCCTGTAGTCAAAGATACCGAAAAAAACCTAAAACTTTTAGCTGACTCATGGAGAATGGCTCAGGAAATCGATAAGGCTATTCCTGTTCTCGAACAAGCGGCTAAAATGTCAAAGGATGGAGATACTTACGTGCTCTTGGGCAATCTTTATTTGTTTGAAGATCGAATCAAAGACTCAATCAGAGCCATTGAAGCAGGATTAAAGAAACCTAAAGTTAAAAGTAGATCACAAGCTCAATTAGTATTAGGGCAGGCCCATTTTGAGTTAGAAAATTTTGATGAAGCAAAAAAACAATTCAGAGCAGCTGCCAGAGATAAAGATAAACGTATTAAAAAGACAGCTAATTCTTGGATCAAGTATGCTGAAAATGAAGAAGTCAGAGTGAAAAATCTTGCTTTAAGAAGGGATTTTATTCAGCAATCTCAAGCGAAAGAAAAAAGTTCTTAGTTTTTTAAATAAGTTTCAATAGAAAAATCATACTCATTATCATCATCTTGCTTAAAAGATTCTTGCGAGACTTTTTTCCAATTGCCTAAATCTATTTGAGGATAAAAAATATCTCCCTCAATCTCACAATCAACTCTAGTCAAAACAAGTTTATTTACCATATTTTTGCTCTCCTCAAAGACATAGCCGCCTCCAATCAATACAATTTCTTCAGTTCCTTTAGTGTCTCTGCTCAACTTTTTTGCCAATTCAATTCCTTGCTGAAGAGAGCGAACTACTTCTAATCCTTCCTGAGCATTCAATTTAGTTGAGATAACTATATTCTTCCTATTTGGCAGTGGCCTCCCAATTGATTCAAATGTCTTTCTTCCCATGACAATAGCTTTATTTTGTGTGTATGCGCTGAAATGCTGAAGGTCTCTTTTCAATTTCCAAGGCAGATCATTATTCACACCTATAACAAAGTTATTGGAGAGAGCAACTAAATGCGAAATAATCATTTATCTATATTGCCATTTGAGCTTTCAGAGCTGGATGAGATTCATATCCTTCTAAAACAAAATCATCAACAGAATAGTCATGAAGTGCTTCAATTGAATCAAGATTGGGCATAATTAATTTTGGAAGTTTTTTAGGCTCTCTACTGAGTTGCTCTTGAACCTGCTCAATGCTGTTGTTATATATGTGAGCATCTCCAAATGTATGCACAAACTCACCAGGTGTTAGGTTTAAGATATTAGCTAAAATAGACTGGAGTAACGCATAGCTTGCAATATTAAATGGAACACCTAAGAACATATCTGCACTTCTTTGATACATTTGACAGGAAAGTCGGTCATTTTTTGAAACATAGAATTGAGACATGACATGGCAAGGGGGCAGGGCCATAGAATCAAGTTTTTCAACATTCCATGCGCTTAATATATGCCTTCGCCCATTAGGGTTAGCTTCTAGGTCATTGATCAGCTTCTTAATCTGGTCAACTCCTCCCCAGTTTCTCCATTGAACGCCATAAACTGGGCCCAGTTTTTTTGTAGTTTCATTATTCTCATATCCAAGTTCAATACCTTGGTTATCAGCATTGTCTGTCCAAATGGTAGAAAATTTACTTAAATCTGTTAGCTCAGATCTATCTTTTTGAAATCTAATCTCTGCAAGCCTTCGTTCATCATCAGAGCCTTCTAAAAACCATAATAGCTCCGATACAACTCCCTTCCATGCAAGTGATTTAGTTGTAACTGCAGGAAAGCCATCTTCAAGATTAAAACGAATCTGATGACCAAAAGACGAAATAACGCCTGTCCCAGTTCTATCTCCACGATCATCACCGTGTTGTAAAATATATTCTAAAAGCTCAAGATACTGCTTCATCTTTTCTCAATGATATTATTATTAATATGAGCCCAATTATAACCATAGGGATGCTAAGAAGTTGGCCCATGCTTAATTGTAAAGCAACAAAACCCATGTGAGAATCAGGCTGCCTAAAGTATTCAATTAGAAATCTAATTAATCCATAAGCTAATAAGAAGCTTCCACTGACAACCCCATGCTTATTATTTTTAGCGCTAATAAAAATTAATAAAATAAAGAGGAATAAGCCTTCAAAAACTGCTTCATAAAGTTGAGAGGGGTGTCTTGTAAAGCCATATGGATCTGTTGG
>CETY01002486.1_pt1 | contig 15060 bp, 7 predicted proteins | sample 361551 | NCBI WGS metagenome assembly CETY01 (sample SAMEA2623135, study PRJEB7988) | marine metagenome | biome: marine biome (ENVO:00000447); feature: deep chlorophyll maximum layer (ENVO:xxxxxxxx); material: "saline water (ENVO:00002010), including plankton (ENVO:xxxxxxxx)" | depth 45 m | reverse complement strand
TATTTCTCCATGATGAAATTATATCCCAAAGGACCTGTTAAGTCAAGGTTTATTTTTTTAAGGTGGTATTATGTAAACGGAGGACCGCTGTACCACTGCACTAAAGAATATCTTACGCCCGAAGTCACAGGCGTAACTTGGTGTAACAAAAAAGAAGGAAAAATTATAATACTTCCTTTTTGTTTTCCTTCATCTGGTATTACGGCTTCTCCTTGACCCCAGCAATCTTGTATTTGGAACTCACCCCCTTCATAAGAAGAGTAGTCAGAAAGCTGAACAGTTATAGATACTTTTCTTTCAGTTTCTGAATCTATATTAGAGTCTCGATGCCAAGTATAAAAATCATCTTTCTCATACCTTGTAAATTGAACTTTTTCTGCATTGTCTAAGTTAAAGTTCCACTCGTTCAAACTATTTGTACGAAAAACATAAGATAATAGTAAGTTATCAATCCAAGACCCAGAAGGAAACCAGCCAACTTTACTATCTCTTATTGCTTCATCAATCCCTCTACCGTGAGAAAGCGTAGCGGCTTCAGCTGAAAGTAAAGCTCCCTCTGCTATAATACTATCACAAACTTCATCTGATAACGCCCCTGCCCAGATTCCCAGAGGCGTTTTTTCTACTGCTCTCACTAAGATAGGTCTCCTATTCTTACACGTGGATTACTACTATTGCTATCAAAAATATCTATTCGATTATTTGGACCATCAAAGAAAATTCGATCTGCTCCTGCAGTAGCACCCGAAATACTAAGCTGTGCTGCATCTATACTATTAGCAGTTATTTGGGTAGCTCCAATAGTTCCTGCTACCACTAAATTTCCATCGATGAATGTTGACTGTACCCAAGCGCTGCCATTGTAAACATAACTAGCGGATACGTCGGGATTAGTGCTTGTATTTTGCATAATTACGACATCGTTTGCTACAGCGTTTCTTCCCGCAACATTTGTAAATGCTGTGTCCGACGCACTAGTTGGTGCTGCACTAGAGCTTCCAACAATAACGAAGAATCCAGGCCTTGAAGTGGTGATATCCTGCCCATCTTCTCTTTGCGCAACTATTACAGGAGTTGACCAACTACCTTGCTGAGGAGATAACCCATCAGAGGTAAAAATTCTCATAGCTTGATAAACTTTGTCACCATCAGCAGTAAGAGTGGGTTGAGTTGTAGACCAGTCTGTGTTTCCTGCGGTAGGGCTTGCAAATGTACCAGACGTTGCAGAAGTTAAAGTAGAATCATTTAACTTAAACAAAAGAACAGTTTTTACACTTTGTCCTGCAGCGCCCGTAACTGAGGGGCCAGGAGGTCCAGGACCCCCCGAACCCCCAGGACCGCCCGGAGGTCCAGGAGGTCCCGGGTTTGTCACACTAAATTGTCCTGAAAAAGAAAAGTCAGTTCCATCAAACTTCATAAAGTTTGTGTTATCGCCTATATGCACTCTTCCTGAGCCATCCATAAAGAAACCTTTTGTAGAGTCTCCGAAAGAAGTTTTACTGTGGCTATGAAATTTTGCATTTGTGTCTGAAGCAGAACTACCCACTTTCAGTATGCTTCCTACATTTACCTGATTTGAAAAAGTAGTATTTGCAGTAATTTTATCTGCGGATAGTGTTCCATCTACGATTACACTTCCATCAAATTCTGCTACAACAACGGAGCTAAAATCGCTTGCTGCTGCATCAGCATCTGCTGTACCTTTTGAGGCTCCTGTGTATACTCTAGTAGCAACTATAACACCATTTTTTACAGTGATTCTATCACCAGTAACTATTCGTTTTGTTCCTGTTGCAGTACAGGGACGAATATTTGAAGTTGCTATAAGTGCTTCTTTTACAGCATCAGCTACTGCATTTGTAAGAGTACCCTTATATGCGGTAGCTTGGGAAGAACTCATTGTAAGAGTAATTGTAGTGCCGTCTCTGGTTGCTAAGCTTTCTTTTCGTAGCTTGATAGTATACTTCTGAATATCTCTGTTACTGTCTCCTCTATCAAATAGCTCTACTTTAAATTCTGCTGTTGTAATTCCAACGGTATCAATTATATTTGCAGTATTTGCAATCGTTATGACACCAGTGCCACTTATCGATACTTCTCCTGTAGTAACACCTCCGGAAGCCGAAAGCACCGTAATACCAAAAGTATTAGCGGTTGTACCACTTGATGCAAAAGTAAATTCTTGATTTCCTTTATTTACATCAAAAGAAGAACTAAAATCATTGCTAACAGTTCCTGCATCTGTCATTACAAAAGTATGTTCTAAGTTTGTGCTCGACGAGTTTATAGCCTCTGTTTCAGGAACTGTGGGAATTGCTATATATAGTGTATTTGTTGTCCACTCTGCTTTTCCAATAGTATCAGTAGTATTCTTACTTCTTGCAATCGCTTTTATTGCAAAAGTATTTTGACCCGATGTTTGAGGCTGGGGCTTTCGAAACCAACCTGTAGAGCCTATTTGGTCATTTGTTATACTTCCACTCGAAACACCTGTTATTGGCTCTGCTGTGGTAAAGTCGTAAGTAATATCAGGAAAGCCTGAAATATTTGCAGGCAGTAGTGCTCCACTGTTATGAGTTGCAAAAGCAGAAGCAGAAGCTAGGGAAGAGTTATAGTAGAGTTCAGCTTCTTGACTGTTTTGTATGTCAGGATCCGAAGGAGTAGCTGTACGCCCATTGCTACTAGGAAAGGTAAGAGACACAGGTCTTGCGGTATACCCAAATTTTGTAGTTACTACTTTATAGTGCCGTACCCAGTAATAATAAGTTGTTCCTGCTACTACTTCTTTATCTTCGTGCAAGGTTTTATTAATTTCAAAATCTTGTAATACTTCAGTAGGTATAGTATTGCTTGTGTTCCTTAAAAGTTCTGTACGCCAATCTGGTCCGAAAAAAGGAGAATTTGTCCATGATAAGGTTACTTTTTCTTGCCCTGCTGTAGCTGTTAACGAAGTAGGAGAGCCAGGAGTAATAATTTGAGGGGGTTGACCCCCTACCCCTACACTTTCCTCTACTGCTACATTTTTCTTTTTAGAAGAAATTTTATACGAATCTTCGTCATGCTCAACGGCTGTAATCTGCGTCAAACAGTCTGGAGTAAAAGTAAGATTTGTTATTCTAAAAAGTTTATTATTAAAACCAAATCTTGGGTATGTTAGTTTTATTAACTCTCCTGCTAATAACAATACGCCTTTTGGACCAATCTTAAAATTAATTTTTTTATTTGATCTTGATTGAATTAAGTATTGTTCCGCATTAGTTCTAGCAGTAAAATAATTAGATATTAAAGGAGTTTTAATATCTTTTTTCTTTGGTATATTCCTATCTTGCTTTAAATAATCTGAGTTAAAAAAAGTAACCGAACGGTCGTCGTACCGTATAGCAGGATCTGGAATAGCCACGCTGACACTGTTTGCAGAACCTTTTAATCCTGCATCGTCTAAACTAATAGCACCTATAATATCATCTTCACCAAGAATTCGAATATCATCTGAATCAAAACTCGATTCGTCTATTCCTTGCTCTACTTTTAGATCATATTGTCCATTCTGGTATCTTAGAATACCGTTAAAGTGTTTTAGCATACTGTTTACATTATCAAAAACAGGAGCTTCTGTTCTTAAAAGTGCATTTGTTTGGTGCCGGGTTACTTCTTCTTGATTCTGGCTCTGCCATCCAATATATCTCCAATATTTTACATCATCAGAATCATATAAACTATACCCAGAATTAGTAAATGTTGAAGAACTCGGTTGAAACTCTTTTATGAGAGGGTTACCATCTGCACTAGATAAGTTTGTGGTAGATGAGCCCGCTCCTGTATTTGCAATTTTTGTACTTGATCCACTCCCTGAAAATTTTGTAAGAGTAACATTACTACCTAATGCATGTTCTCCAGAAGATATTGTTGAAAAAGTATTAGTGCCTGTAGGAGCTACGTGAGTAATGGACCTATCAGAAGTAACACCGGCGATTGTTACTTGGTACCTTTTCCAAAAAAGTTGTTTTTCTGAAAAAGATTTATGTGCTTCATGACGTGTTATTAACTTACCAATACAATTAGTAAATACAGTTTGGTAATGAGTAACATTATTCCAAGCAGTAACCGCCGTAGAGCTTTTTACTGTTCCTCTCCAGTAAAGACGTGAAGAGTTGTCTGCTAAAGTTGGTTTATATTCATACTTATCTCCAACAGTAGCCAATGTAGTTAACTGAAGTGTAATATCAGAACGAGTATCGCAATCTCTTGCAGCTTGTTTAAAGCTTGAAAGGTTAATATCTACTTCAGGGTCTAATCCTCTGCCATATCTTTTGTCTGTGAGATAGTCAAGTAGTTGTATTGCAGGATTTATAGATACTTTTATATCTCCAACGGAGCTAATCTCATATTTATCTGTACTTGGGTCTCCAGCTAAGAAACTTGAGCTTCCTGGAGTGAACATCTCTACGTCAGCACCTTCTATCTTATGAAATACTGCAACACCTGGATTTAATTTAAATTCACTATTACTATAAGTTACTGTTCTATTTGCTGCAGATACTGCAGTAACTCTAGTATCTTCTGGGATACTATGCGGGTTATAGATATAAGGATTAGCTAATAAAACTGTTTTACCCGCAGTTAGTTCTGTTTGAATTTGAGTTAGGTATGCCGTAACATTAGTTGCTGCGTTATATGTAACTGTTACACCTGATACAGATTGTTGAAAAAGAGGGTTTGTTATTGCAGTCCCTCCTACTGTTATTGAAACATAATCATCAGTTGCTTTTGCTGCGCCCGCTGAAGCTGGAGTAACGTCACCGAAAAGAGCAACTTTAGTTCCTCCATCATACTTCATAATTTTTACTGTTTGCTTTTCTATACTACCATCAGTATTTGTTCGAGTTAACGCGAGCTTTTGTCCTTTATAGAAGTCATCTACACTTGAGGCGGTTCCTGCTAGTTTTACTGCATTTGCAATTATTATTGTGTCACCGGCAGCAGGCGTAAAGTCACTGGCCTCTTGGTTACCAAGATTTAGTAGTTTATTAGTGCTTGTATCGAAGTTTGCTTGAAAGTAGTATTGACTTTTAGCTATATCTTTTTCACTTACAGTTTTTCCAGCTTTTAAACACGTTATAAGCAAAGAACCTGTAAGTGCTGCATTTGCACAAACTTGTCTCATTTCTGTATCAGGAATTAATATATCAATACCTGGTCCTACAGAGTTATTACTTACAATTGCATTAGATGTTCCTGTTCCTGCTACTGCTGAAATTGTTGAGTTTGAAGAGACTGTACCGCTATTATTTAAAAAATCATGCGTTACAAGAGTAAGCCTGTCATTGCTTGGAGCAGATACACCATCCTTTAATATATAAAATTCTGTTTTGTCTCCTGTAGGATCTTTATCAAATCTAAGTTTTGTTACTGTTTCTTCCCGTCCATTTATATAGGTGGTCTTATCCATTATCATTATATCAGAAACTAAAGAAGCATTACTATTATTTGGATCATAAGAGTCTACAATATCTCCTATAGCAAAATAAGCCATTTGACTATCAGCATCTCTTGATGAGCCTGTTTGGCTGTATACAGGATTTGGGTGTTGTATATACGAAAAATCATAATTATATTGTTCGATTTCTCTGCCTCGTACAACAAAATCAAGGCTAGGTATTTCAGTATCTCCATCCTGTACTTTATATTTTGCTACAACATAAGCGGTATCTAATAGCCTATGTTGAGCGCCCCAGTAATTACTTTCATTTTCTGCTCCCGATTGTAACTGGAAGCCTTTATTTTTTGTTCCGTCTCCGATAGTCAATTCTTTATTAGCAGTTCTAGTTAAAAGATCATCTGCTCGTTGAAAAGGTCTTCCTGCATGAAATATAATATCAGCATTTATAGGGGCTTTTATTGTTGTTTTCTTTTCATGAGTTACTCCCGAGGCCGCATTGACAGTAGTACCTGAGCCTTCGTCTAAATATCCCATGAGATTGTAAAAGAAGTTTGCAGGTAAAAAACCTCCAGTATTTGTAACCATGTTCTGTTGTGTTTCAGCAAACCGAGCTTGAGCATCTGATAAGATTCCAGTTGCTCTTGATGGAAGAGTGTCCCCTTTTTCCATCTGTCCAATACATGGAACATCTATAGTTTCTGAAGTGCCTCCTCGTCCAGCTGCATCATTTTTATCTGTACATATTCTACCTTGATCATCAATATAGATATCATACAGTCCTGCTATTTCTCCTTCGCATATAGCATAAGCAACATAGATTTCAGAAGAATCATTTTTTAGCGTGTCGGCAAAAATAGGAATACTATCTGTACGTCTTACTCCATAGACTAAAGGAAGATATTTTGCGTCTAAGTTAAATCTTAGATCCACATCTCTATCAACCATTACAGTATATTCTATCTGTCTATATTTTTTAAATAGCCAACCGCTACTTTTTAGTCTTGTTCTTGTCTCGGCAACTTGATATACAGAAATAACATTTACTGCTCTTTCAGAGTGCATAAACCCAAGGTCACTTCCGTACTCATATCGTACTAAAGCTTTGTTATCAACTTGTCCATCACCACCTAAAGCCCTATGTTCCGAATCTGAAGTTACTCTGCCATTTACTCGAACAAAGTCTCCCCAATGGCTTGTAAGAGACCATTGTACTTTTGAGTTTCTATTTGGGTCTTCTGTAATTTTTGCTTTTGCAATTATACCTTTAAAGATTAAATAAGGAGCGCCTATAATTTCTCCTGTAGTAGGATTAAGGTGTGCCTTATATATAAAAACTTCTCTATTTATATAGCCGGCATAAGCACCGTTTTCTGCGTTTCCTTCGTACTCTTCATAAAATAACGATTCATATTCGTCAGCAACGTTTTCTATAGAAAAATCACTAGTAGTTGCGTTTCCTGCATAGCCTGAAGGTACTTCATCTAGGGACTCACACGTAATTGTGGCTCCAGAAATAGAGGTTATTACAGCTCTTTTATTATGAAAATCATGTCCAACTTTTTTTATACAAATTTTATCGCCCACAAGAAACCCTGCTGTTTCCCAGTGCTCATCATTTACAATAAAAAGAGTTACCGTACTTCCAATAGGAAGTGCTGTATAAGTTATTCTTACATTTATTCCTGCAGGGCTTACAGCACCAAGTAAAGTAGAGTTTATTTCTAAGCTCAGAGCATTGGCTTTTGCTTCTGTAGTTTCTGCAATAGATCCTATTTTGCCTACTCTATTGGCTCTATAAGTTTGTGTTCCGTTTGAATCCCCTGCGTTATTTTTTGTACCATCATTAAAATCAATATCTCTAGACGCATCTGTTAAATAAACATAATCTCTGCTATTTCTAGCGGGGGTTCCGCCATCAGTTCCTACAGCTCTTTCAAACTTAATTAAATGTGCATAAAGAAACGGATCATCCGCTAAAAGAGATGTTTTAAGAGCAGAATCTAAATTTCTTTCTGTATTTTCAGGTTTATTAACTAAACTCATAAGTATTCTTCTAATTTTAAATTAAAGGAGTATAGATTATCCGTATTTAAACTATATTGACCTAAAGGTTGTGGCATAATTACTTTTACTTTAGGAAGACTAAAAGTCGCTATAGTTGTTGTTGCAGGCACTGTTTCACTAAAAGAAGGAGTGACTCCTATTTTTATTTGACCCATACCCGATGAAGCAGCAGTTGGCCTATCACTAGCATCTTGATAGTTTGTATTTGTTTGTACTTGGGTAATTAAGTAAGCTTTTGTATGGTTTGAAAAAGTAACCATATCTCCGGGACGAGGAACATTTGGATTATCTGTATCTTCTCCTGTTGCATCCCAAGCAAGATCATTGCTAGTTGCACCGGTATGCCTTCCTACGTTTAACATTACTTCACTAGACCCTGCTGCAGTATTTGTTGCTACTTTTATATGTGCCGCATGAAGATTAGTTGCGGATCCTCCCACAGGAATAAACGTTTTTTTAAGTATAGCATCCCAAGCCGCATTTTGAGGAACTCTATATTGAGGCAGAGACACGAAAAAAGGGGTTAAAGGCCCGTTCTGCCGTAAAAGAAAACTATAAACAGGCTCAAATTCCGCACGAGTCATAGGATGATAAGTAATATCAATTTTCCATTTTTGTGCTGCAACGGAGCGTGCAAGTACCCGTTGAGAATTAGTCCTATTTACAAGCATTTTCTGGTCGTTTGTAAGTTTCACAGATGCGAAGCCAGGACCTAAATCTCCTGTTGTGCCTCCTCCGGAACCGTACCAGTCGATACGGTAATTTGGATCTGGTAATTGATCTGCAAAAGTATAAGGCATTACGCTCTCCTAGCTGCTGGAGAGGTATAAGTAGTTTCATCTATATCTTCCATAAACTCTTGCCCATATGAGTTGGCTGCTTGTCTTAACATTCCAATTATATTTCCTTGTTGCTCAACTAATAAGTCTTCAACACCCGTGGCATCTACGGTACTTATATTAAAAGTAACGTTTGATCCTCCGCCCATTGCTGCAGCAGTATCGTCCGCGGGTACGATTGTTCCAGGTCGGTCAGGCATAAACAACTCTGGTCCTTGCTCTCCGACCACGTATCCGCCTGTTGCGCGTGTCTTCTTACCATAGAAGGCAGGACGGAAGTTTTCGGGTCCGCCTGTTCCTCGTTCGCCTCTCATGTAGGCGAGTTCTCCACCTGCTGACTGTGATTTGGCTACGTCTACAGTATCCCTACGCTTACCTACGGATACACTAGAAGGTGGGCTTCCACCATCACCAACACTACTTCCTCCTCCCTGGTAGCTTGTTCCTGCAACTATAGCTAACTGAGCGGCTCCTATTGCTACTATTGCTGCGGATAAAAAGCCACCCATTAAAGGTCCAGATCCTACAGGAGGAGGCGCCCATGCAGCCATTGCAGCCATTGCGGTATTTGCAATTATAGAAGCCATTTGAATTTTCTTCTGCTGCTCAAAAGCCTTTCTTTGCATCGCCTCTTTTCTTTTTTCTAACTGTTTTATTTTTGCTAGACTTTCTTTTGACTTTCCATCTCTTTTCTTTTCTGCATCTATTTCTTTATCAATACCTGCAATTCTTGCATTTGAAGCTGCTTGCATTATAGAACCAACTTGACTTATAGTGCTTGCAATAGCTCCCATAACAGCAGCACCTCTTTGCATACCGTCATTAGTTTTCTCAAATACTTTAGCAACATTCATAAAAGAGTCTGCCATGGCAAAACCACCCGCACTTACTGCAGCAACAAGCTCTCCTTCAGGGCCTAGTTTTTTAAGTTCTTCCATAGCAGGAGCAAGAACGCCTTTCATACCCTCTACTCGTGCTCTCATGTCCTGAATGTCAGCGGCAGCTTTTTCGCCTTCTGTTGCGTCTTCTCCTAACTTGTCTCTTGAAGGATCTAATTTGGTTATAGCTTGTAAGCCTGTTATTCTATCTGTTGTACTTCCCGTTTGAGTTGCTGCTAAAGCAGAACCTCTTACACTTGCTGTAGATTTTATTTCAGTTAACTTATTTGTCGCTAGGGCAAGCTCATACTCTTTTTGTGCAGTATCAACTTTCATTTTTGTCATACTGCCAATAACGGTTTTTTGTCTTTCTAGGTTTGTTACTTCCTGTTCGCTGAGGTTTTTATTTAAGAGTTGAAAATCTATTTTTGCAACTAATAGCTCATGCTCCATTCCAATAATTGCAGTTTTAATTCCAAATTCTGCGTTTGCAAGCGTATCTGCTGCTTCTCGATCTTTTGCAATATTTTTTGCTGCGTCTACTAAGCCTACCTCTAACTTTCCATATTGTAAAAAACTATCCATCATTTGTTTGGCAGTTCTTTCAGTCTTTCGTAGTTTATCTTCTATTTTTAGCTGTTTTAAGCCTTCTTTTAATGTTGCTACTACATTTTTTGTATTTCGAGTTGCATCAATTACTCGTTGTAATCCTTTTACTACAGGCTCAAAAACTGCACTACCTTCTGTCTGAAACTCCTCAAGAGTTATACCAAACTGCTTAAAAATTGCATTATTATCTGTAAAAGTTTGATTTAAAGATACACTTGCTTTGTCCAGTCCGCCAAGAGCCTCAACAGACTGATCGATTGTGCTTTGAAGACCTGTAATAACTCCTTGAAATTCTTCAAACTTATCTTTTGAGGCTAAAGCCGACATAAACTCAGAAGTTTTTTGTCCTGCCGAAGCTACTGCTTTTCCAAGTCCTGTTGTTGCAGCTTCGAGTTTCATTGTTCTATTTCTTGCTCTATCCATTACTCCATTCAAAAGAGTTTGAACTTCTTCTAGGTTTTTGTTCTTTTCAAAAGTTTTTTCTACTTCTTTAAGAAATTCTTTTAAAGACTTCTTTTGACCATCTATTTTTCCAGTTGCCGCATCACTAAAAACTCCTTCAGCAAGACCTGTAGTATCCGCATCAATTATAGCACCCGTAATTTTTTCAAACTCGTCAGTCAGGAGTCTAAACTTACCTGTTACTTCATCCCCGCCCGTTACTGTATCTGCTACACTTGTTCCAAACTCCTTGATGCTTTCACCTGCGCTTGAAAGTGTTGATCCTACTCCCTCACCAATATCAAAAAGAAACTGTGCAACAGGATTATCTGTAAGAAGATTAAAAAATGATTCTAACTTTGTTCTTATAAAGTCAAGAGCCTCACCAACTTTTTCTCCTACTTTACCTCCAAGTTCTTTTAGATTTGCTGTAAAACGCTCAAGAATTGAGATATCTTGAGAATTAAGAGCATTAGAATATCGTTTAAAAGCGTCAGCACTTTCTCCTACTACTCCATTTAATACTGCGTACTGTGCTTTTAAGTGCCTTCCCCGCTGAGCTGCTTTTTCAGTTTCTGTACTAAACTCTGCTAGTTTTGCCTCTGATTTTTTAATCTTATCTGCTAATTGCTCAAACTTATCAGAAGCAGTATTCGCAATAGTATCTAACTCAGATAATGGACCTGCCAGCTCTTTTGCTTTATTAAATAAAAATCCAAATCCTTGAACTAAAAGACCTGCTGCAAATATGATTTGACCTATAAGAGGTATGGCATTGATAAGTGCTGCTCCAAAAATACGTACTCCTGCACCTGCAACCTTAAATCCTGCCGTTATAGCCTTACCCATTGTTCCAAATCTACCGGGCTTTGTAAGTTCGTTTTGTTTTTTATTCGCCCCCATAATAGCAGTAGTATACCCTGAAATACCTTTCTTTGCTTCTTTAAATCCTCCTATGGCCCCTGCCTTCTCAATTCTTACCATTGACTCACCAAGAGCTTCTTCTGCCTCCCCAAGAGACGAAAGAAATCCTGCTTTGGCCTGAGCTGTAGTAGAACCTGTTCTTAATCTATTGAGTTCTATATATCTTTGTTTTAATTTTTCTATTTCTGCGGTTTCTCTCAGGTATTCCTTACTTATAGTCGATCCTGTTTTTTTAGCAAAAGCTTCTCTTTTCTGTACAGACGCATTTAAAGATTGGATAGATTTTTTTAATTCCTGTGGACTTCCTTTTCCGGATGCAACCTTGCCCTGGAGTTGAGCAAAGATACTATTTTTTCCGATTTTTACTTTGGCAGATCCAATTGCAGCTTGTTCCGCTTCAACAGCAACTTTTGTTGCTTCTCTTAGTTTAGGGACAGCTTTTTGTGCTTCTTTTCCAGCTTCTATAGTACCTTGTCCTATATTTTGAAGAGCAGGAACCATATGTTTTGCTACAGAAGTACCAAAAAGAACCATTACTCCAACTAAAGCAGTAACATTTTGAGATAGAAAAGTAATAAAAGGGACTACAGCTACGTTTATAGCCTGAAGGAAGGTTTCAGCAAGCTGTCTAAAACTTGCGGCAAGTTTATCAAAAGGATTTACATCTACTTCTTGCACATCTCCGAATTTTTTTGCTCCCTGATCCAGAGCTTCATTTAGAAATGCTTGTCTTCTTTCTACATCTGTTAATGCACTCGGAACTTTTCCGAGAGATGCTGCATATTTTGCCGCAGCATCTTCTATTTTTATGAAGATACCTAATTCATCTAATATTTCTGGCTCTAGCTTTGCTGTACCTCTTATGAGACGATCTAAAGCATCTCCTAAGTCTCTTCCAAGTGCAACAGAAGCTCCTCTTGCAACTTTTGCAAGACCTTCCATTTCGCTTATTGAAAAACCAGCAGAAAAACCTGCTGACGCAGTACGTAGAGCTTGCTCAGTAGAAACTGCTCCGCCAGTAATGTCTTTTAGTCTACTTGCCATTAGGCTAGAAGTTCTACCAACAGTATTACCAAGAACGGCAAATCCTTCTTCTAGGACTTCTACTTGGGCGGCATTTTTAAGAGCATTAAAAGCTGCCGTGATAGCAAAGATATTTGCAGCAAGAACTGCATACGCAGGAACAAGCCCGCCACTAATAGCACCAGCTTGTTTAGAAAAACCTTTAGCAGTAGAAAGACCTGCTTGCCCAACACCTTTTTCAACTTTTTGGTACTGAGTTCTTTTTTTACTTAAGTTATCCGTCGACTTATTTAACTTATCAGTAGACTTAGCAGCTTGGTCAGCTTGTCCTGCAACCATTTTTAGGCTACCGTCTTTCTCGACTTTTATCTTAAATGTAATTTCATTGGCTGCCACTATTTTTTTCTCTTCATCTTATCATATTCCCGCTTTAGTTGTTCTGCGGATTTTTTGATAGCTCTGGCATCTAGCCACTCTAGGATTTCAAGAAAAAAGTCTGTCTGTTCTTCCTCTATTCCTTGTATGTCCATGTACAGCTTTAAGTTTGTATAGTCTTTTCCTATATAACCTATTTCTGGGTAAACTCTATCTCCTAAACGATTAAATATATTTATTGCTATAATAACAATATCTGGAAAATCTTCTATGGAAAGGGGCATTACTTTTGTATCTATCTCTTGCCCCAATTGCTCTTGCATTTCAAAGTACCTATCTTGACTTAGTCCTTGATCAAGATTTTGAAACATTTCCTCCAGTTGATTTAGGCACAGCTCTCTTTGGCTCGCTACGAAAGTTCTCAAGATCAAAGACTACCTCATTGAGCCAGGTATCAAATTCTGCTGACTGACTGACAAGAACTTCGGCATTTTCTTCCGAATACTCAACCTTGCTTGACATGTCCTGTCCGTCAGTATCAATTAAAATTAAAGTTTCTAAGTGCGCCAAAGTAAGGCCCTTCCAGCCTTTTATTGTTTTACGTGTAAACTCAGTAACAAACTTATCGTCATCTAAAACATCTTCCGCAATTCTAGAACGTCGATTAAACTTTGTTGTAGTACATCTTTTTCTTATTCCAGTAAGTTCCTTACGAGATAGATTTGCTACCTCTACGGAGAACCCCTCTAGGCCTGCGAAGTCTATCCATGTAGACTTACTATCGACCACTAATTTTTTTAATTCCATAAAATCACATACTCCTATGCTGTTGTATAAGTTATAACGCTTGAAAGCGCTGTTGGGTTTTGTGTCATTCTCCAGTTGTATTCTTCTCGAAAAACATCTGCAGTTGACATTCTGTTCGTAAATGAACAATTCGTAATGTTAAAATCTACTCCATATACTACTGATTCTGCTGAAAGTGTTGCAGTTCCTGTAGCTTGTTGCCCAGAGCCTCCAAACTGAGGTTGAGCTATTGTAAGTGTGGGAGTGCTAGTATAACCACTTCCCGGATTAGTTATGATTAAGCCATTAACTGCACCTCCACTTATTGTGGATGTTACTGTTGCCCCAGAGCCTCCTCCACCGGTTATAGTTACAGCAGGAGCATTTTGGTAACCCGATCCTCCTGCCGCTATAGCAACAGAAACTACGGTTTTCCCTACGTCGTCTCCTGCTTTTAGTCTTAGAGCTGTGTTAGTATTCCAAGTAAGTACACTTGTAGAGTCACTTTTTAAATATTTAGCAATAGTTCCTGCTAGTACCCTCTTTCCTATAGTAAAATTACTAGGGTACATAGAGGTGGCCGCATTTGTGGCTGTTGTAGCTCCCTGTATAGTAGTATAATTATTCCAGTTTATATCGTTTTGTATCTCTACAGACATACTTATAATAGAATCTGAAACATCATCAGACCCGATAGTAAAAGTAGACAGAGCAGGTATTATGTAAGTAGTAGTAGAAGTACCGGTTGTTTGTAAAGTACCGGGTATTACTTCAACTACTGTACCTGTTCCGCTGAGATTCTGAGTGGCAGTAAAAATATGCCCAACTTTATTTTCTGCTGCTCCAGCAGCTGTAAAATCAGTATTACCAAGAGAGGTAATATAAACATATTTCCCTGTTATTGCGGTTGCAGCTATGCTAGCTCCCGCAGGGGTATAGTTTGACAGCTTAGATGCCTCACCAGAAATACTTAGTCTCAGGGGTCTTGATCTATTAATCTCGAACGTCCCATCTTGAATAACACATTTTTCTAGTTTAAACACATCTTGCCCAGATGATATGTATAAGTCAAAAGTTGTACAATCTAATAGTCTATCGAACACAACTTTATGTCTTTCTTCTTTTAGCAGAGGAGTATTAAAACTAAACTCTGCGGCGTTTGCTTGATTTATTACAGAACCTTCAAAACTACTTTGGTTATGTAAAGTTTTTACCTCAAAACTCTTTTCTTGAAAAGTTTGCCCAAAGTCAATTTCACTTACGTCTATCCTGTACTGTGCACCACTATGTACAAGGAAAACTTTGACTTCTTTTTTAAAACTGAAATTAGGCATTTCTTCTCTTCAATATAAGAAGGGGGCCAAAAAGACCCCCTAATCTTTACCCTATATTATATTTCAATTCACCTGCGGTGTCAAGAAATATTTTTTAGGGGTTATTATACTCCAATATATTTCAGCGTTACTTCGTCACCTTCACTTACACCTGTTCCAAGACCGTGGAAGTTAGTTTCTAATGAAATTACATCTTCAATAGAGTGACTAGGGATTTCAAAGTGCGCGGTAGGCATTGAGATCTCAAAACGAGGTTTTGTAGCATCTGTTCCACCTACTTGAAGTGTAATTGCGAACTTGTTAATAACTGTATTGATATCAGATACCAAGTCAGCAAATAAGTTCTT
>CETY01195166.1_pt1 | contig 15097 bp, 8 predicted proteins | sample 361551 | NCBI WGS metagenome assembly CETY01 (sample SAMEA2623135, study PRJEB7988) | marine metagenome | biome: marine biome (ENVO:00000447); feature: deep chlorophyll maximum layer (ENVO:xxxxxxxx); material: "saline water (ENVO:00002010), including plankton (ENVO:xxxxxxxx)" | depth 45 m | reverse complement strand
CAATAATTGGGATGTTTCCAATGTGATAGAGATGCATTATATGTTTTGGAATGCACAATCATTTAATCAATCTCTGAATGATTGGAATGTTTCTAGTGTAACAAACATGACTTCAATGTTTCAAAGTGCCACAACATTTAATGAAGATATTTCTGGTTGGAATACATCTAATGTAACAACTATGAAATATATGTTTCATACGGCATCTGCTTTCAATAACGATTTAAATAGTTGGAATGTGTCTCAAGTAACAGATATGGTGCAGATATTCCAAAATTGTGGTCAATTCAATCAACCACTAAGTAATTGGAACGTATCAAGTGTTACAAACATGAATAGTGCTTTCGCTAATACGGGCAATTTCAATCAAAGTTTAAATAGTTGGAATGTATCCAATGTTACAAATATGGGCGGGATGTTCAATAGTTCTGGTAAGTTTAACGGAGATATTTCTGCGTGGAATGTATCAAATGTGACATCTATGAGTTATATGTTTAACAGATGTTACGTTTTTAACTCAAATATTTCTGGTTGGGATGTATCCAGTGTAAAAGTCCTCTCTGATATGTTTAGAGATGCTACAGCTTTTAATGCAGATATTTCAAGTTGGAATGTGTCGAGTGTAACAATTATGCAATCTATGTTCGGAAATTATCTTGGTGCTGCTTCTGACAATTACCCGAATAGTTTCAACCAAGATATTAGCGGTTGGCCTATTGTTGGAATAATGGGGACGGGATCTCCTCAAACTGCTGTATCTAATTTTGGGAGTTCTTCTGGTCATTCAGAACCTTTATTCACTAGTTCCAGTATATATTACTTTAAACTAGGACAAACCCCCCTCACAAATAGCAATATACAAACTGCTGTAGATGCATGGATTGCCGATACATCAATAGTCGAATATGGTGGTCATATAAGTAATTGGGATGTGTCACAAGTGACAAACATGGATTCTCTATTCGAATCCAAAACATCATTTAACGAAGATATTTCTAGTTGGGATGTATCCAATGTTGTAGATATGAGTTATATGTTTAAATCCGCAACAACATTCGATAAAGATTTAGATAGTTGGAATGTATCAAGTGTGAAAGATATGAAATATATGTTTCAATCCGCAAGTGCTTTTAATCGACCAATTGGTAGCTGGAATATATCTAGTGTAACAAAAACGCAAGACATGTTTGTGAATGCAAGTAGTTTTAATCAAGACATTAGTGGCTGGGATGTATCTAATGTAACATATATGAGTTTTATGTTCTCAAACACACCTTTCAACAATGGTGGGTCTACTGGTATTAATAATTGGGACGTGTCTAGTGTTACTACTATGTGGGGGATGTTTAAGGGAGCAACATCTTTCAATCAAGATATTTCTGGATGGGATGTATCCAATGTAACAAATATTTCGGAAATATTTCGCAACGCAACATCTTTCAATCAAGATATTTCTAATTGGGATGTATCCATTGTGACAAATTTTACAAATTATGGCAATGGCGCGTCGTCCCAAGAGCTTCCCGACCCCGTGTCCGGCGCCAACTTCCAAAGTAGCTTGGATAGCTACTTTGATGTTTTTTCTTAATAATTGATTATTTTTAAAAACTGGGGCATCTACCTTTATTAATAAATTGTTTACTATCTTTATTTTGGTAATTAGTTTTATAGTTAGTATTATTAATAAAACTAAGGTATTCGTTATAATATTTGTTTAAATCTGTTAAAACAATTTTAGTAATAAAGTCCTGGACAATTTCATCATCGGATTCAACAAAATCTCTAACAAATAAACCATTTTCTAATTCAAAATGTCTGGATTCAAGTATAAGATGATAACCAAAATCATTATTAGAAATAGGTGAATATTCACCAATATTATAAGCTTTAGACCATCCTTGAAAATCAGATGAAAATCGAGAACCTTTTGATTCAACTTTATTAATTACAAAATTTTGTGGACTTGGTTTACAAATAACTCTTGGACTAACAATAGTACCATTAACATTAAACCATTCAATATTTTTGGTAATACATTTATAAATGCCAAGAACTTTACCACAAGAAGTAATGGTACCAACATCTATAGAATCGATTCTTTGATAATCTCCATTTAAAAGTCTTACTTTTGTTTGACCTGGGAGGCAATTATTTCTTTCACCTAATTCGTATTTTGGAAGAAGGTTTTGAAGATGCGTATTAGAATTATTAAGACTTTGTAATATTATTCCTGCAATTTTACATTGTATATCCTCAGTTCTAACTTCTTCATAATCTCTAAATGTAATTCCGCCAGATTTTATGATATTATTAGTTGTAACAAGACACATAAGGCCATTTGTAAATTTTGTTTTTGAATAATTACCAAGAAAAAGTTCATCTACATGTTGCCATTTATTGTTATTTAATAATAAATGGTCACATGTAACACACGTATTGGCACCTAATTGTATAACAGGAGTATTCGGAGTTAACAAACTAACTATACCAGTAACAGTACCTCCTCCGGATAATGAATCACCTAATGAAATATCTTGTATAGATGTTTTACCTTTTTGTGTATCAATCATAGTTTCTGGTGTGAAACAACAATAAGCACGTTTTTCAGCGGCTTTGGCTTCTAAATCAATAACAATAATTAAAGCTATCATAATTGCGGATAAAGGTATTAAAGGTAGAAAAGCACCTGCAGCAAGAATAGCCAGTGCTTTTACAACAACAATTAATCTTTGAAACTGTGCAATTTGAATAGAAATAGTATTAATTTGTGTAATCAAAAGATGATATAATGTCCATATAATAGCACCAATTTTAAAGAAAAGATTTTGGATTGAGTGAGTAGAATATTTAAATATTTGAAGCATTCTGTTAAATATTTCAAATAATCCAGAAAACATTGATTTAGTTTCTTCTTTGGCCTCATTTACTGTTTTTTCTGTTTTTATAGCTTCTTTAATAGCATTTTCATTTTCTTTAATAACTGATGCTGCAGCAGAGTCTAATTTGTATTTAGTATATGCTTTAATCATTGGTTGTGTTTTCTTTTTAACACAATAGTCTAAATTAGTTAACATAGACTCTTTGGGATTAATAAAGCTTGCAAAAGGTATTGCTGTTAAAGAGCATCTATACTTATCCCAATTTTTTCTCCATTTTTTTTGCATATAAAATGCTATAACAAGTAATGTTATAATACAGGCTATAACAAAAAAAATTGTTATCTGGAATAATCCATATGGTATATGACTACATGTAATACATGCCATATCTTTTAGTAATAATTTTAATTTACCAGAATGTCTCTCCATTTATCATAAAAAATAGGTGGTATTCTGATAGTATGTAATTCACTCCATTCTAATATTTTCTCATAAAGTGTATTATCATCCTGTTTTATTTCCTTTTTGTTAATAATATTGTAAAAATCGTCTTCTCTATCAACACCTCCAACTCTTTCTGAAAAATTTTGTGGATGTATTATAAAACTTACCATTTTGTTCAATAATACAGGGGGTGTTGTATGACTACTTGTTGTTAAAAATATAAATTTAACACGTTGGTCAACCATTCTATCTTCTAAAAAATGTACAAAACTTTCTGTAAGAATTTCGTTATGTTGATGTATAATAACTACCTTTGGTTTTTTATTTTCATCTGCAACAACTGCTTGTTGATTACAAAAGGATTTAATAGTTTGTACCAATAATGATTCACTATGATTATCAAGAATATGTATTTCTAATAACATACTTCTGTTTTCATAATGAGGTGAAACAATATCTTGTACAACAGATTGAACATCATTTTCATGAGGTCCACAAAAATGGAGATGAGGAAATACATCCTTTTTTATCATGAGTGATATTGTTTTTACAAATTCATTGCGAGCAATACAAGTCGAGTCACACATTATTAGATTAAAAAATAGAATCCCTTTTATATAAAAAACTGCTTTTTTTAAATAAGATGTGAAATATGGTAAAGAATTTATGTTTTTTTCTATTTTTTCTAAACAAAATTACAAATGTTAATTCTATTTATACTATTAAAGAATCAATTCCATTTGTAACTAATACAAAAACTTGTTACAATGGTAACAATGGTTACAATGGTAACAATGGTAACAATGGTAACAATGGTAACAATGTTGACAATACAACTAATAACACTAGTTTTACAAAAATTATAAAACACACAAATAATTCAAAAATAGTTGATTTTATAAAAAAGACTTCATCTATTACACTACTAACATTATTACAATTATGTATTATGAAACCAGAATCTTGTATTAAAATGCTAAAACACAATAATCAAAAAAGTCGAATTTCAAATTCTAATAATTTATGGGATTTCTTAAAAAATATATTATTTAGTGATACTACAAAAATAAATACAAATAATTTTATTAGCATTTATAAAAAGAGTTCTCAAGATGGAATATGTTGGAATGATGTAATTGGACTGGATAATGCCCTAAAAGATATACAAAAAATATTAAATATAACAAGCTCAAAAAATATGATTCAAACTGCAAGGCGGTGTGGTATAAATAGTCCTCGTAATATATTATTAGTGGGACCACCAGGAACAGGAAAAACTTTATTGGCAAAAGCGGCTGCAAATGCTATGAATTCTCCATTATTATTAGTATCTGGTGCTGAAATAGTAAAAGGAAAATTTGCGGGAATTGGAGTTGAAAGAGTAAAAACTTTATTTGAAACTGCAAGACAATATGCAAATAATTCACCAAATCGTATTTCAATGATTTTTATAGATGAAATAGATTCATGTGGTAGGTCAAGAAGCGATGATAGCTCATCTGGAATTAATATTGATCATGGTAATACTTTAAATCAATTGTTAGTAGAAATGGATGGATTTAGTGCAAAACATGAATCTGAACCAATCATAGTAGTAATTGCGGCAACAAATAGAAAAGATATTCTTGATTCAGCCCTTATAAGAAAGGGTCGTTTTGATAATATAATACAAATAGATCCACCAAATTTGAAGGGTAGAATTGATTTATTTTCACATTATATTAAAAAGCAACAAAAAATTGCAAAAGCTAGAGAAATTAGTTTAAAAAGCAATAGTTTTCCAAATAATATATTATGTCAAGCATTAGATGAGGAGATTTGTGGAGAAAATTCAAATAAAACAACTTTAAGAGTTGTAACTCCAATTAGAGCATCTGGTGTAAAAATGCATGCTACGTTATTTTCAAATTATAGTGCGAGACTTAAAAATAAAGATCTAAAAAAACTACTTTCGGGTATGTCTTCATGGAATAAAATATCAAAAATGGGAAAAATACGTAAATTATTATCATCTAATGAAGAATTAGTTGATTTTGAAGTAGAATACAATGGTGGATATGAATCAAATATAATACAAAAAGAATTTATTGAAAATCTTGCTAGTTTATCTTCTGGTCTTGTGGGAGCTGATATTGCATCAATTGTTAATGAAGCATCTATTTCTGCTATGGAAAATAATAGAACTTATACAACTGAAAACGATTATTTAACTACAATTGAAGATACAATTCTTGGAAAACCAATATATTCAAAAAATTCTACATATACGAAGCCAGATTGGCGAATTGCTGTACATGAATCAGGACATGTAATGTCTTCATTTATACTTGAAAATGTTGAACCTGCATTTAGAGCAAGTATAACACCAAGAAGCGGGGGTTCTTTAGGAATAACTATGTTTAGTATGGGAGAAATAAAGAATTTAAGAACTACAGAATTACGCGATAGACTTGTAATGATGTTAGCCGGTAAAGCTGCAGAATTACATGTTTTTAATGGAGATTCATCTACAGGTGCTTCAGATGATGTGAAAAGGGCTATAAAACTGGCCCAGTCTATTGTAAAGTTATTTGCAATGAATGGAATAAAATATACAATAGACGGAGATGATGCTGATTTTGCAGTGAAAAAAGAACTTTTGAATGCAGAAAAAAGGGCAATGTATATTGTAAAAAAATATGAAAAAACATTATATTCTTTGGCAAAAGAACTGATGAAAAAAGAAACACTAAATAAAGATGAACTAAGTAAAATAGTTTCTAATTCAAATAAAAAAATAAGTAAACATCCACAAAATCCGAAACAAGTTATTAGTAATGCAATCGAATCAATGATTAATATAAGAAATCAAAATCAGATGCCTAATTCTGAAGTAAAATCATTATCATTAAGACGCAAACATGCAGCTGTTTTCATTCTTTTGATACTAATTACAAATTGGAATAAATAACTCATATAAAGAGAGTTTCAACTTTAAGATGATAAAGAACCTACACACATGGAGTAGTATAGTCTGTTAATAAAATACAAAATCAAAGGTTGAGTTACAAGAATTAACACATCCGCGAATTTCATTCCTTTTTTATCAAATAATGACATTATTCCAACAATAGATGCCGCAACAAACAAGACGAAAAAGATTATTGATAAAATATAAAAATAATCACAATATTTTTTACTAATAGGTGTGAACAAACTTTGAACGTTCATCATTTAATATTTATAAAATATAAAAATTATAATCCAAAGAACCAGTTTTTATATAGATTCGGCTTTTTTGGTTTCAAATCTTTGTTTAGAAGTTCTAATTCATAATTATATATAGTACCCGATTCATCATCTACCTCTGTATAATCAGTGTATGTTACATATTCATTATCGTCATTCATAATAATTATCCGATGATTTGAAGTATCCAAATCATATAAATAAGGGACTGTTCTTGAAACGGGCTTACATCCTGGAACATGGCCACTCTTTATAAATCTTTCGTTATGTAAAACATGGTGATCAAATGTTGATATAATTCCTTTATTATTAACTAAAGCATTATTATCTCCTGAAAATGTCATTGTGCCTGTAACTATTCCTCCTCCCATTAATTTATCACCAATAACAACATCAATCATATCTTTAAATTTACCATTTTCTAACAAAACTCTTGTAGTTGGAGCAAAACATGAAAAAGCTTTTTTTATCTTTTTACCTGCCTTTTTTGCTCCTTTTTCAATATCTTTTCCTAAATTTTTGAATGCTTTCCCGGGCTTGTCTATAAAATTCATTGCTTTATCGGTCATTCTTTGAGCTTTTTTGATATTTGGATCATTTACCATTGCTTCAAGACCTTTCATCATAGACCATGCAAAATACAATAATACTACATATAAAGCCAATAATTTCTGAAATATTCCTTGAACTTTATACATCAAATATTTGGCAGTAGCTCCAGCATTTCCCATTTTATTTGCAACTACTCCAAATCCATCAGTTACACTATCTTTCATATTGTTCATAACATCTCTCATATCACTTAGAGAATTAGACATATTACCTGCAGTAGATTTCAAAACACCAAATAAATCGTCATATGGTTTGACCACAGGTCCTGTAGCTTCATCAATATTTGATGCCAAACATTGTGTAAATGTTTTTGATGGATCATAACCAAATAATCCAGCAAATGGTAAAATTAGTGGATTACATCTATATTTTGGCCAATCTCTTTTTATTATTGTTCGCATACCAAGTAAAACTGAAAATAGAGTCAATATACAAATTATTAATAAATAAAATACTAATTTAGTTGTTCCTACAAGCCAATTCGGTGTATATACACAAACCATTACACAAATATAATATTTAAAATATAAACAAGAAAATATGGGACAGTTTACTAAATTTTATCTCACTTTGAAACAAGATAACACATTTATGCCCAAACAAATAAAAGAATGGTGTCTATCTACATATAAATATTACTATGTTGTTAATATTGATATTAACAACAAAACAAAATTACTTGTTGCAACTAAACAAAAATCAATACCAAATACAGGTGAAATGCTTAAAATCATTAAAGGTTTCAGAGAATCATTCCCAAAATCAAATTTAGGAGTCATAATAACATATTTACCAACACCTTTTAAAAAAATATGGAATAATATTGATAAATTGAAATCAGACCATGTTAATAGTGGATATAGTATTATTAATAAAACAAATAATGAAATATTAATTTTTAGAAAGGAAGAATCAAACAAGGTACTAATTCATGAATTAATTCATGCATTACATTTACATTGTGTATATGATTCTACAATCGGAGGCGATTATAATGGAAGACCCGACGAAAGTATTGTTGAAACTTGGGCAATAATTGTAAATTGTCTTAGATTGAAGACATCCTCTAATGGACGTTTACACATAAGTAATAAACCCTCTTATTATGAAAAATTGTTTACAGAAGAAATATTCAAACATGAATTAGTTTTTTCATTGAAACAGGCATCTAAATTGTTAAAAGCCCATGGATGTACAATTGATACAGGTATTTGTTATAAGAAATGGAATAAAATTCCTGCAATATTTTATTATTATATTGTAAAAGCCGCATTTTTATGTGATCCAAATAGATTTGTAAATGATTTTAATTGGAATAAAATACAAAAATGTAGAAGCATACCCCTTAATCAAATTAATTCATATTTGAAAAATCCAGTTTTTATAGCAAGTATTAAACAATATTTTAATAGAAAAAATACTGATTCTATGCGAATGAGCAAATATGGAGACTAAATTTATTGATATTTATGTCCAACTTTTTGTAACCAGTCTTCTTCAGTTGGAGGAGGCGGATTTGGAGGTCTCATACCACATTTCCACCCCCTTATACATTCGCCTTCTTCACTATTCCAGTCACAATGAAATGCTTGCTGTCCATCATAAATACCAGATACACCTTCCGAGCCCCCACATTCATTTTTGCTCATTTCTTCACAAGGTTTTTCCAATATTGTTTCATTACACAAATCACGACCAGGAGAGTAAACAATTACTTTTCGTATTTTTTTAGTAGTTTGTCTCCCATCACTAACTGTATATATTACTTCATAATTACCTAATTCACCTGTATTTAGATTAGTATTGTCTATTTCTATATTTTCAGTCAAATTGTCTCCATTATCATCAATTGCTTGGCCACCTTCTTCAATATAAGAACTACCTATTATTATTCGCATAGGATTATCACCAAGTAACTCTAATATAGGAGCCGTTTCGTCTGGCAAAGCGACTACAGTAACTGTTCTTATTGCTGTGGCACTGTTTCCGGCTGAATCAAATACTACATATTTTAAAATATAAGTGTCTGGAATATTTGGATTAACACCCCCGTATGGTATAATTTTTTCTGTAATGTCTCCATCTCCGTTATAATCCCATGCTGTCGCTCCATCATCTACATATTCTGAATTAACACTTATTTCCATATCGGCTGAACCTAATATTGTTAATTCTGGAGCATTTATATCTGGCGCTTTTTCGACAATTACTAATCTTACTAATGTTTCTGATGAAATATTACTTTCTGGATCTATAACTCTATATTTCAAAGAATAAAATCCTTCAGTATTAGGATCTACTTCATCTCCATTTATTATTACATCTTCTATAATATTACCAGCCTGAGTCTTTGCAGTTACTCCAGATTCGACATATTGTTGGTTAAGGTTTAATCTTAATTTAGATTCTCCATTCAATATTATTGTTGGTGGAGTTGTATCAATTCTTTTTTGAACTATAACTTTTCTTGTAACAATATCAGACGCAGGCCCATATCTACTTTCAGGAATGGAATATTGTATATTATAATCACCATGAGTAGTATTATCAACAATATCACCCCCTATAATTACCATGAAATTGATGAGACCACCCGTTTCATCAATTCCACGATATCCCGGTTCAACAAACTCATCTCCTTGAAAAATCATCATTGGATTTTCGCCGATTAGTACTATTTGAGGAGGTATAGTATCCGGAGGAGCTTTTACTTCTACTGTTCTGGTTATTATTTTTGAAGTATTTCCCGCATTATCCGTAACCCAATAGTTCAATGTATATGTTCCTATTGTTTCAGTATCCAAAGAGCTTGAAACCTCTATTCTTTCAGGTGAAATTTCTCCGTCCATATTATCACTAGCTCTAGCCTTTGGGTCATTCCATGTTTCTCCCTGTACAATTGTTATATAATCTTCACCATTTAATTCAATAGTTGGAGCCAAACTATCTATAGCCTCGTTTATAATAACAGTCTTTGTTATAGAACTTTCTTTATTATAATACTGTGCCGAATATTCAATTTCATATGTTCCAGGAACAGTATCAGCAGTTATAATAATATCATTAGAATTAGATGTATATACATCTAATTCTAAGTTTCCAATAAATGCTTTTGGCTTCTCTTCTATATATTCACCTTCATAAAATTCATCAATATGATTTTCTTCAATATTCCAAATTATATCAGGATAGTTACAATAACTATTATCATTAACCATAATTCCACTAAAATCTGGAGGTGTTGAAGATGTATTGTTTGCATTTTCATCGAAACATCCTTTGTATTGACATAATTTTTGTTCATGAATATACTGTTTTGTTGATGTGTCTTCAGAAGTATTTCCATTAATCAAATTCAAATTGTATTCAGTCATTTCTCTGTACAATTCATCTCCTTCTTTACAAACTGATTCTATTTCAGGATATATACAATTATATTCATTATCAATAACACGACCAGAAGATGGCATATTAGCTTTATTTATAGCATCTTCTCGAAAGCATCCTTTGTATTCACACTTGGTTTCGTCATGAATATACTTAACACTGTTAGTATCTTGTCTATCATCCCCATTGTTCAATTCTAGACCCGGGAATTTATCCCCTTCTTCGGTTTTACATACTTTTTCTTCAGTGATTAGTCCGGCATAATTAGGGTTTATATAACAGCTTTTTTCAATCTCATTATTGCTAGCACCACCCCTACGTCCTAGTTCTTGTTTTTGCCCATGAAAAATAGTACATCCCATCGATTGAGAATGCATCCTTTGTTTTTGACTATGTACCGTAATACCACTATATCCAGATTCGCCATGTTTATAATTTGCTAACTGTTTACATTTGTTTAAAAGGGAATTAGCACTTTCATTATAAATTGCATCAAGACCACCATTGCTGGATATCATAGGTCCACCAATATATTTTGGTATTGTGTATGCATTATACCAATCCCCGACACCATCATTCGAAACACATGCAGTATTAGATACAAATTGGCCGTCAAAAAAATTCTCTTTTAAGTTGTTATTTTTGTCTTTATTTTTGAAAAAAGAAAAATAAATTATTAATATCACAAAAACTAAAATAGTGATATTACAAATTGATTGACTGAAATTCTTCATATTATTATACAATTATATAAAAATTTAATTTGATGTAAATTTTTGACCAAGATTTTGTAACCAAGCTTCTTGAGTTGGTGGTCTTGGTGGAGGTGGTTTTTGGGCTTTTGGTCTTGTACCACATGGAAGACCTTTTCCACATAAATTAGTTTCATTATTCCATGCACAATGAAATGGAGTGTCATTATAGAGGGCTGAAACTTTATTACATTGAAATTCATCAGTCATATTTTCACAATATTCATTGTCCAAAATATCTTCACCGCATAATTCTTTATTATTATCAAAAACTTCAACAACTCTTTGTATAGTTGTACTATTATTATATTTGTCAGAAACAGAATATTCGACTATGTAATTACCTATTTTATTTGTGTCAACATTGTGATTAATATCTATTTCTTTTGATAAATCATCCATATTATTATCTGTAGCAGTTGCATTGAGCTCATCATATGTATTTCCTTTTTGTATTCTTAATGGATTATCACCATTTAATATTATACTTGGTGGTGTTCTATCTGATGAATCCTTAACTATTATAATTCTTTTAGCTTTTGCCAATTCTTTTTGCTGTCCATTAACCATTGCTTTAACAGTATATGTTCTAGAAAAATAGCCCGGCTTTGATGTATCTTCATCCCAATCTTCCCCCCCTTTTCCAATATAAATATTATCGTCACTCAAAGTAATACCATCACTACTTACAGTTGTTCCAACTGGTTCTATATATTGATCACCAACATTCAATACTATAGGATTTTCACCAGCTAAAGATATCATAGTTGTACCAAACTCTCTTCTTTTTATATGAATAATACGAGTAATGATTGATGGCACTGAAGCAACACCATCTGCATCATTTACACTATAGTTAAAAGAATATGTTCCTTCTTCATTAGTATTTAAATTACCATCTTTTACAATTAGAGTTGATATATCATCACCATTCTTATCAATTGCTATTGGAGACTCTTCATAATAAGCTTCTCCTAAATATAAATTAATAATATCTTGAGATTGTCCGTTACTGAATTTCAAAGTTGGAGGAGTTCTATTTGGAATATTACATTGATAATTAGTGTTAACAATAATACCAGAATCATCAGGTATTTGTGTAGCATTATTAATAGCATTTTCGTCTAAACATCCTTTGTACTCACATTTAGTTTGGTCATGTTCATAAATAGTAGAATTGTCATCCAATAGATTGTCTCCATTAGATAATTCTAGATTTGTAAATTGAGTGGCAGAATTCTGATTGCAATAAGATACAGTATTCTTCGTTATACACAAATTCGGATCATTCTGAATTATGCCTTGGTTAGGATTTATAGATGCAACTGTATTAGATGCATTTGAATCAGTACATCCTTTGTATATACATAATGATTGATTGTGAATATAATCTATATTTTCATTGCTTTGATTAGAATTTCCATTAGTCAATACTAGATTTGTATTTGTAAATGTAGTGGCATTACCTGTCCTACATACTTCTTCCTCTTCCTGCGGGTCTGGTTGTTCATCTTCGTCGTCAAATTTACATGTTTTATATACGCCATTTTTTTTGACAACTCTTATTTCTCCATCAGTTGGGACACATTTACCAGGACGATTGTTAAATTTAGAGCATTCCGCAGCACCAGCCTCCCAAAATCTGTAACCGTTGTCGCTCCATTCACCAGTATCGCTGTCGCTCCAGCCTATGTCGCTCGACGCGATCTCGTCGTCCGTAACACAATCTTGATCAAATTCTTCCATATTTGAATCTCTTTTTGCAGTAAAAAAAGCGAATAATAACATGAATAAAAATATAGAAGTCATAATGAAAATTATAGTATTTATTGACTCTTTTGGCATATTAGTAATCTACAATAAATAAAATAAAAATTTAATATCTATTAAATCAACAAACTAACACAACATAATATTAAGAACTTGTTCAATGTTCTTTACTGTTTTTACTTGAAAGTGTTTCCCGAAAATATTAGGATGTTCTTTCATAATTCTATTCAAACAATCTTTATTGTCATGAGGACATAATACTTTTACAGCTCCAGCTGCTTTAGCACCAAAGATTTTTGACTCTAAACCGCCAATAGGCATAATTTTTCCACATAAATCAATTTCACCCGTAATAGCAATATCATTCTTAATCTTTCTACCAGACAATAACGAATAAAGAGCTGTTGTAATTGCAGCTCCTGCGGATGGCCCATCTTTTGGAATACCTCCTTCTGGACAATGTACGTGAATACCCTCTTGACCATTATTATTCCATTTGCTTTTTAGTGTTTTTCTTCTATTTTCTGTAATCAAACTCCAAGAAAGAGTCTTTGCAACATGCATTGATTCTTTCATTACATTTCCTTGATTACCAGTCAGTTCCAATTTCAAAGCAGAATCACTTGGAATATAAACAGCTTCAATTTGAATCAAGCCACCCGTATCATTTGTTGTTGCATATAAACCATTGATTTTACCTACCATAGGGGCTTCGTGAATTTTCTCAGGTGTGTATGGTACTCTATTGGATAGAATATCATCTTTGAGTAAATTTTTTGTAACATGATATGGATATTTAATACCCTTTTTTGTTAAATTTCTTAGATTCAATTCACGAATAATTTCATAACAAATCTTTTTCAATTGTCTTACACCACCTTCATTTGTATATGTTTCAATAATCCATCTCAAAACAGGATCACTTAAAATAACATCCTTATTTTTGATACCAACGTCTTCAAATATATTTTTCAACAAGAAATTTTTTGAAATAATTACCTTTTGTGGTAGTCTAAATCCTCTTGTTTTAAGACTTGTAATTCTATCCATTAATACCGGATTGATGGCATCTTTATCATTGTACGAAAAGATGAAAATTACTTGTGATAAATCAATATCCATGTCTGTAAAATATTTATCTCTAAAGTGATGATTTTGAGATGGATCAATAAGATGAATCAAAAGATTATTGATTTCGTCACCCTTTGCGGTTTTAGAAACTTTATCGAGTTCATCCATATAAATAATTGGATTCATACATTTGGAATTCATCAATACATTAACAATCTGACCCCATCTCGATCCTTCATAAGTATAACCATGGCCTTCAAGAAAACTACCATCTTGAACACCACCTAAAGGAATCGTTACAAATGGCCGCCCCAAAGCTTTGGCAAATCCCTTTTCAATAAGAGTTGTTTTTCCATTACCCATTGGACCTTCAATACCAAGAACCAATCCTTTAGGAGAAGGATTTGAAATATTCTGTGCAACAAATTGTAAAATTTGTTTTTTTGCATTATCATGCCCATGTACAGCATTATTCATACATTTTTCAGTTTTGTTTAAGAAATTCCGAATGTCTTGAGTTTTTGACTTTGAATTAACTTTGCTTTTTACAAAGACTCCAAATGGAATCTTTAAAGCAGCGTTAACATATTCTCTATATTTTGGACATTCGTCTTCATTCTTATCTAAAGATTCAAGTCGAGAAATAATATCATTTTTTGACATTTGAGAAATATTTGACAACATAATTTGATATATTAACGGACATTTGGAATAATCTTTAGACATTGAAATCTGATCAAGAATTTTTCTTTTATCCTCTTTAGACATCTTTTTGAAAGACTCAATTTGAGATTTTTTATCAACATAAGATTTTTCATCTCTATTTCTGAAATATTCTTTGATTTTTCTAGTATCACTATCATTATCGATTTTCCTCTTCTTTTTGGGATACATCTCATCATCAGATTCTTCATCAGAATCTTCATCAGAATCTTCATCAGATTCTTCATCAGA
>CETY01038477.1_pt1 | contig 15128 bp, 14 predicted proteins | sample 361551 | NCBI WGS metagenome assembly CETY01 (sample SAMEA2623135, study PRJEB7988) | marine metagenome | biome: marine biome (ENVO:00000447); feature: deep chlorophyll maximum layer (ENVO:xxxxxxxx); material: "saline water (ENVO:00002010), including plankton (ENVO:xxxxxxxx)" | depth 45 m | reverse complement strand
TTTATAACCCACTTTTAAATTGAAAACATGTTGGACATATTAATTTTCTAAACTAATAGTCATTTTAAATTCATTTTCTACAGGGATCTCACAACATGTATCTTTAGGTTTTATTATTACATCTTCTGATAATAATTTACTAGAAATATGGTTCAAAAAATCTATAAATTTTTTATATTTGTTTAATAAATTTTCATAATCCACGCGATTATATGGTGTTATAGTAAATTGTACAGAATCTTGATCACTTGAAAGGTTCGACCAATTAAATTCAAATATAACACTTTTTTGATCATCTTTACGAACTCTAAAAATTGGATTATTATTGGTGGAATCATTATATATTGTAATACCCTTTTCTGTTAAATTATCATATTCAATATCTTTTTTTTGGGGATAGAAAGGTTTCCCGGAAATATCAACATTCGATTCCGACAATTTTCCTGAAAAATCAATAGTTGTATATTCTAGTGTTTCATTTTTAGAATAATTCCCTACAAAACTAAGAGATACACTACTATCAAAAAATAAATTACACGGTGCTGAATTGCAATTATTTGGCACTGGTGTATTACCTCCTATACATTTAAACGGTTCATTCGTTGCCCAATATGGGGAACAGAATTTATTTACACCATCACCACCTGTATAATAATATCTATCACATATATCGGGATCTGGAGGTGGTTTATCAAATCCTCCATGGAATATATCCTCACACCCCTTCCTAGCACATGTAGGACAAGTCGCTGTAACCTCATTAATCCCAACACTAAAACCATCTACTCTGTTTGCACAACTTCTACTAAACATTTTGGCTATAAAATAGCCAACTACAATTAATAGTAAGCACATTAAAATTTCTTCAGTTTTGAATCCAAGAAATTTATCCATTTTATAATATATACATAGATATTAAAAAAAAAATTAAATTTTTTATAACCCACTTTTAAATTGAAAACATGTTGGACATATTAATTTTAAATTATTTGGATCATTTGTTCCACCTTGATCTAATGGTAAAATATAATTCATCTTATAACTATTAATATCTTCTAACATTATTGGATTTTTACAATTGCTACATCTTAACCCTTGTCGATTTGCTAATTGATATTTAACATTATGACTATTTATAGTAGGTGTATGGAAATCTGGTATTGCTGAATGTAATGGTTGATTTTGTATATCCCTAACATTCTTAGCCATCTTATAAACAAATGGAGTTTGATAATTCATAAAATATAAAAATGTTAAAAATATTGTACAACCAATACCAAAATATATCTTATATTTAAGAGGTTGTGGATATCTTTGATTGTAAAAATATCCAATAAATACAATAATAATTAATAAAGTTATACCATTCATATAATTATATAAATATTTAATATAAATATTTAATTTAAATCAATAGAATACAATGCATCAATAACATTTGTATAAGCATGATCGATATAATCTGGTTTCTTATTATTATTTGCTTGAGGATGTATCCATACTGTTTCCCAACCTATATTATGTGCAGTTTTTAAATTTTCTTGTAAATCATCAAAAAATATTTTTTTATCTGATAAATTGTAATTGTATAAAATATCATTATTTACATAATTAAATGATTTAAAATCAGGTTTCATATAAGGCAATGTATCTCTACCATATATCTTTTGAAAACTATCTTTACATTTCATTGCACTTAAACCATTCTCACCATGGCCATAGGTTCCATTTGTATAAATAAATTTTTTATTTGACGATTTGTATAATAAATAATTTAAATGATCGCTTGGTCGTATATCACTGTATCTTTTATAAGTATTACTCATTAATAATGTATCATCTAAATCAAATACAAGAACTTTCATATAATTATATAAAAATATAATAAATTTGAAATTTTAAATAGATTTAAAAATTATCTAATTAATATAATCATAAAATGGCGGAATCAAAGATTACTGAATCAAAGATTACTGAATCAAAGATTACTGAATCGAAGATTCAAGAAAAAGAACTCCTACTATCAGAAGAAGAAAACAGATATGTTATCTTTCCAATTCAATATGATGATATCTGGAAAGAATACAAGAAAGCTATGGCAAACTTTTGGACTCCTGAAGAATTAGATTTATCTAAAGATTATGATGACTTTGTGAAACTTACCGATAATGAACGTCATTATATTGAACATGTTCTAGCATTCTTTGCTGCTTCAGATGGGATTGTTAATGAAAACCTAGTTGATAGATTTTGTAATGAAGTTCAACTTCTTGAAGCAAAATTCTTTTATGGATTCCAGATTGCCATTGAAAATATTCACAGTGAAACATATTCACTGCTAATTGATACTCTTATTAAAGACAATAAAAAGAAAGATAAACTATTTAATGCAATTGAAACTATTCCATCAATTAAAAAGAAAGCTGATTGGGCACTACGATGGATTGGTGATACTAGTAGTTTTGGTGAAAGGTGTATTGCTTTTGCAGCAGTTGAAGGTATCTTCTTTTCGGGGGCGTTCTGTTCAATCTTCTGGCTTAAGAAACGTGGACTTATGCCAGGTTTATGTCACAGTAATGAACTAATTAGTCGTGATGAAGGAATGCACACAGAATTTGCAATTCTAATGCATAGTTACCTTAAAAATAAACCGAGTAAAGAAAGAATTGTTGAGATTATCAGTGAAGCAGTAACTATTGAGAAAGAATTTATCACAGAATCTCTACCTTGTTCACTTATTGGAATGAATTGCGAACTTATGAAACAATATATTGAATTTGTAGCAGATCGACTTCTGCAAATGCTTAATATTGATAAGATCTATAATTCAAGCAATCCATTTGATTGGATGGAAATGATCTCTGTTCAAGGAAAAACAAATTTCTTTGAGAAACGTGTTGGTGAATACTCAAATACAGCAAATCCTGAAATGGAATCGAAACATGAATTTGCACTCAATGATGATTTTTAAAAATATTTCATTCTAACGTCTCTTCTTACTATTATTTAACAACTTATCAATATTTGTTTTACTTTTTGTTTTGGGTGTAATTTTAACTTTATTGTCTCGCGTTTTTAACTCAAACAAATTTTTTTCTTTATTATATTTCAATATTGTAATATCGATAATCTTATTTGTTTCAGTATCATATTTAATATCACTTTGTTTATTTAATAAATTACTTTGAAATGCTTTAATTACAATTGCTTCAAATTGTTTTGCAGATTCACCTTCTAATGAATTTTCTAAAATATAATTTTCGATATATTCATTTAATAATTGTAATCGACTACTTTTTTCTATTCTTGACCAACTTTTATTTGTAATATTTACACGTTCACTATCAACCATTTCCATTAAATCTTTCATATCTTGTGATGGATCATATTTTTTAACAACTTTTTGTTCTTGTTTTTCTTCAACAATTACCTCTTTAGATAATATATTTTTAAGGTCATTGGATTGATCATTATCCATATGTATATATTATATTTATCGACAATTCTTTAAATTAAATTATTATAAATTTAAATATTAGATATATTAGATGAGTAGCAATAAAAATGATAAAGAATTAAATATTGTAAAATTAGTTGCAAATATGGCTGAAGAAAAATACACAAATAAAATGACACCAAAAACTTTTAGTATTATCAAAACTGTTGAAGAATTTATTAGTAAAAACAATTTAATTTGTTATGGTGGTATGGCTATAAATAATATTTTACCTAAAAGTGATCAATTTTACAGTAATACAGAATTTCCTGATTATGATTTTTTTTCAAATGATGCTTTAAAACATGCAAAAGAATTAGCAAATATATATTATAAAGCAGGTTATGGTAATGTTGAAGCAAAAAGTGGATTTCATCCTGGAACATATAAAGTATATGTAAATTTTTTCAATATTGCAGATATTACACAATTAAATCAAATGTATTATGATAATTTAAAAAAGAAAGCGATTACTGTAAATAAAATTATGTATTGTCCGCCAGATTTTTTAAGAATGAGTTTATATTTAGAATTATCTAGACCTAAAGGAGATGTTTCTCGATGGGAAAAAATATTTCCTAGACTTAGATTATTAAATAAAAATTTTCCAATGAAAAGTAAAAAATGTCAAACTAAAAAAGAAACTATGAAAAAGGAGAATGTTGATAACTACAATAAAATAAAAGATTATTTAATTAAACAAAAAGTCATTTTTTTCGGAGGATTTGCAGATAAATTATATACTAAATATTCAAAAAACAAAAGTGTTTATAATCCAAATATTTTTGATGTTTTATCACCTGATGCTGAATTGTGTGCAAATAATTTAAAGAAAAATAATTCTGATATTAAAATTACAAAAAAGGAAGGTATTGGGGAATTAATTCCTGAACATTATGTAATTGAAATAAAAGATAAAATTTATGCAAATATTTATCAAAGTCAAGCATGTTATACATACAATAAAATAAAAGTAGGTAAAAATATTGTGAATATAGCGACTATATTTACTATCTTAAGTTTTTATCTTATATTTATATTTACAAACAATAAAATGTATGATATTGATAGAATATTATGTACAGCTCATATGTTACAAAATATTTATCTTAAAAATAGATTAAAAAATAGTGGTTTATTAAAAGTATTTACCATACAATGTTTAGGGGAACAAGAAACATTCGAAGACATATTACAAGAAAAACGAGATAAATTTAAACTATTAAAAAAGAATAGTCTAGAATATGAAAAATGGTTTATGAGATATATTCCAAAAGGATCAACAAAAGCTAAGAAAAAAACTAAAACAAAGAGAGGTGGTAGTAAAAAAAGAATGAGTAATTCTGGAAAAAAAACTAAAAAGAAAGATAGAACAATATTTTATTACGTTTATATGGAAAACTGCCCTTATTGTAAAGAGTTTGAAGAAAGTGGTGTATTTGAAGATTTACAAAAAGAATTCAAAGATATACAATTTCAAAAAATAGATGGTCCAAAGAATCTACGTTTAAAAAAAAAACACAAGATAAAAACTTATCCAGCATTATTACTTAAAAAAAATAATAAGACAAAATTATTTCCATCAGATGATAGAAACTTAGAAGATTTAAAAAAATTTATAGGATAATATTTAAAACAATAACGAGAAATATAATATAATGAATAGAGTCTTTCTAAGTAGTATTTCTGCTATTGCAGGTGGTGCAATTGTTCATGTGACTGAAAAAGAAACTATGAATCAGTTAAAAGAAAAGAATGATGAATATAAAAGATTAGTCAAACGATTAATGGATGAATTAAATAGAAAAAATCAAAAGATAAGGGATCTTGAAAAAAAGATTAAAGGAGAAAAAGAAGAAATAGAAGAAACAAATAATATAGATGTAAAACAAACATTAAATTTAGAAATAGACAGTTCAGATAGTTTTGACAGTTTTGAAGAATTTGATCAAAAGAAAGAGGATTCAGTTGTAGAGGATAAAACAGATGCAGAATCAGAATCTAGTACAGAAGAAGAATCTGGAGCTTTATTAGAAGAGGCAGAATCTTCTACGGAATCTTCTAAATCTGAATCAAAGTCTGAATCTGTTGATATGTCATCAAGTGTATCATTTGGTTGATTTTTTAAATTTAATCCTTTCATTAAACCATCTAATGATATATATCTTTGTTCTAAATTTTTATTAATTGTTTTTAATGTTGTAATTATAAAATGATATTCTTTTTTTAACATATTAATTATCATAATATAATTCAAGAAAATTGTATTGATATGTTTTGGTATATCTCGGTCACTACTTGTATTTAATAACCTTGAGAATACTGTACTATTTCTATTTGCTTCATCAACCATTTCTAAATAATTTGGTTTTGCTTTATTTGATAAATCTAATAATAAATAATTGTATGTAGGCTCTAATTCACTTGTAATATGAATTAATTTTTGAATATGCATATTGATTTTTTCTTTACAATCTGTGCAATTTGTATATAATAGCAATAATGTATCTTTAATATCACCATCCAATGCATATTCTTTATTTTGGACTGCTTGTTCCAATCCTTTCATTCCACCAATTAATTCATTGTATATTTTGTTATGATTAATAAATTCGTCATAATCAAAAGTTTCATTCATAGAGTTAAATATATTTTCAGGTTCTAATATTAATGACCATTCTTTAATGATACTTTCAATATAAGTTCGAATATAGAAGTTTTCTTTTACTAATCTCGTTACAAATGTTTCAATTTTTTCTTTAAATTTATTTAATATAGTTAACAAATTTGTATTTGTTGTTTTACATAAATGTAATAAATGATGTAAGAATGAAACATGATAAATAGTTGTTTGTGTTCTATTCTTAAGTTGAATTGAATGGTGAATATTCATTTCACCTTTCATGTATTTATCTAAAAATTCATCTGCTTTGTAATAATTAAGTTCTTCTTTAATATCAGACATTATTAATATATCATTTATTTTATTTTTATATTTTAATCATATTTAAAATCTAATGTATAATATAAAAATGATTGAGATTGATGACAGAATTGTAATGCTACTATTCATACTCTTTCTAGGGTATATGCTATTCAATCGGAGAGAAGGTTTTAATGTTGGTGGTCAAAATTTGGATTATAATGGTAGGTGTGATTGTTTAGATAAAAGTGATGCCGGTTGTATAAAAATTTGTTCCAATTCACCAAGCAAAGGTGTTTGTGAGAATGAAAAAGGATGTAAATGGACAGGTGTAATGGATCGTTTAGATGATATAGTTTCTATCCAGGGGAACCATTATTCTGATTTAAGGCTGAGAGTCGATAATATATTTAAAGACACATCAAACATTTGTTATGGCATTGGCGGGCGGCCTGCTAAAGGGCGGTTTCAAGAGTCTTGCAAACTCACACGTCCCTGAAAGAACAGAAAATTAAGGCAATCTTCTTCTTTATTTATATTTTATTTTTATATTTCGATCATATTTAAAATCTAATCAATTATTAAGTATGATTCGATTTGCTTTATTAGGTGATATGGGAACTGGTGATAATAATCAAATGAGAGTTGCAAAATCTTTAAAAAAAATAATTGATAGAGACCGTCTACAATTTGTTTGTGGTTTAGGTGATAATATCTATGATTGTGGTGTGCTTTCAGTAGATGATATACAATTCAAAAATAAGTTTGAAAAACCATATCAAAAGATTGATAATAAAATTAAATTTTACATGACATTAGGAAATCATGATTATGGTGAACATTATTGTAAATGTAAAGTTGAAGACAGAGAACATTTCCAAGTCAAATATGGTAAATTGTCTCAAAAACAAGGAAAGAAATGGTATATGCCTTCAAGGTATTATACGTTTAAGAAAGGTGATGTTGAATTCTTTGCATTAGATGCAAATGTTGATAAACAAACTCGAAAAGAAATAGACGATCAAATACGATATATGAAACCTAAAATTAAAAATTCTACTGCAAAATGGAAAATTGCTTACGGTCATCAACCATGGGTAAGTATTGGTGATCATGGCAATGCTCCTAAAAAATTAAATAAATATTTTACAGAATTATTTAGTGAAGGAAATATTGATATTTATATATGTGGTGACGATCACAATAAACAATTAATTAAAAAGACTTTAAAGAATGGTAAAGAAATGTTATTAGCGGTTTGTGGGACAGGTGGTAGAGAAACAGACAAACCTTATAATTTAGAAAATGTTGATAATCCAAATGATGATTTACATTATTTTTCAAGTACCTATGGTATTGGTGAAATAATTATAGATAATGATACATTAACTATTAAATTTTTTGATACAAGAAATAATTTAGAATATGAATATTCTACTAAGAAATGAATTAAAGAATTAACAAATAAAAAAATATTTAATAATATAAAATGGCAAAAGAAACGGAATTTGAACATCTACTTATATTCGGAATTATTGCATTTGTTGTCTATCATGTAATGATAGGAGGGGGGTATAGTTGTTGCTTCAATAATGGTTTTAGTGTTGGTATTAAAGAATCTAACTATAGAACCCCAGCATCGGGCAAGGAGGGGCAGTCTTGTTCCGAGGATTGGGAGTGTTCTGTTGATTCAATATGTAAATGGGTCGCATTGAACAATGGCGGCTTCGGTAAGCTTTGCCAAAGTGTACCCGGCGATCCGTTAAATAGAATATGCAAATCATGGGGAAGTGATGTACCATGCAATAATTATTGTTGTACTGGCCTTTTCGGTGGTATAATTCCGAATTGGGAATTATTGAGTAATAGACAAAGAGAAAATTATTGTAAAGACAAAGGGCATGGTGTGATACAATGTTATAGAACCTAATAGTAGTAAAGTTGAATATGAATATTCTACAAAGAAATGAATTAAAGAATTAAAGAATTAACAAATAAAAAAAATATTTAATATAATATAAAATGGTAAAAGAAATGGAATTTGAACATCTACTTATATTCGGAATTATTGCATTTGTTGTCTACCACTTCTTTTTAAGAAGATGTCCTTTCTGTGGATTAATTAAATCTCAATGTAGATGCTTAAGAGAAAGGTTTACACCTCTTGATACAATCCAAACAAGTTTAGATGAATCTATTAATAATCCAAGTTGCTGTATTTCTAATACTGCAGGTTATACTACAGATCCCATAGCTATACCGGAAGCTCCTGGTTTTGCAACAATCAGTGCTTATGCAAACCCTTGTAATTAATTTATTTCTCTAATTTAATAATTTAAATATTTATATATTCATATTATATAGATATGGTTAAAAGTAAAACATTAAATAAAAGAGGTGGTGCATCAACAGATTTAGTAGATATTATACAAGCATTATTAGAAATGAAAGTAATTATGTTTTTACCAAAAACATCTATAGTCACAGATCAAAGTAAATACAATACATACTTTTCTTCTGTTGATTCTAAAACATTATTGTATTTAGTCAAAGAATATGATGTAGGTAATTTACGAGCGATTCAACAAATATTTGGCGGTCCAGGGAGAGATAATCCACCTCAAATACAAAATGCAAGTGAAAAATTATTAGAAAATTTAAATTTAATTAAACCAGATTTAAATAATGTAAAAGATTTTCAATATTATGAAAAATTTTTAAAATTAAATGCTAATTTACAATTATTAGAAGGTGAAATAAAGGGAATGAAAAATGAAATAGATACAGCAAATATGCAACTCAGTAATTTTCAATGTATTGAAGGTTTAGATAATGAAAAAAATGAATTTTTAACAAATTTTATATTAGATTGTAGTAAGTATTGTAATCGTGATGTTGATTGGTATAGAGTTTTATTAAATATAGATAAATTAGATGAAGATTTTGAAACAGAAGTATTAAAGTTAGTAAATAAAAATACTTTACAATTAGATTATAATAGTATAAAGAATGTTTTAAACCAATTAGAGAGTAATACTGAATTAAAAAATATATTTCGAGATAGATTAATGGAATGTTCAAAAAGTCCATATTCATTTTTTGATACATTAACAGGTTCAATATCATTTGATAGTTTAAATGATTGTCAAAAATGTCACAACGATTGTATTTTATATTTAAATGACAATTATAAATCTTTTTTAATGAATGATACTGATGGTATTGGAATAAGTAATAAACTAAAAGCATTAATGTATTGTGAATTTAGATTGTATCAATTAAGTAAAGCTATATCACTTGAGGCTTTACGTATTAAAAAAAAGAAATATTCTAAAGTTAAAAATATTTTAAAGAATTTATCAAGTAAAGAAAAGAAAGAAATTATACAAAAGAATATAAATGAAAAGAAAAGAGGTGAAAATATATTGAAAGTACAAAAATTAGAAAAAAAACAAAAAGAAGATGCAAAAGAATTAGATAAATTAATAAGTGAAAAAACAAATAATGTTTTGTATAAGGGTGATAAAAAAGGTGGTTCTAGAGGAGGAGCAGATATAGATGAAAATTTAATGAAACAAAATATAATATCACAAATATTACAAGTATTGGCGAATGATAAAAGTATCAATAATCCAGGATTACAACAACAAATAGATAAGATTAAAGTCGATAATCCTATAGCAAACGTAGTAGGTAAACCGAATCCTTTAGCAAACGTAGTAGATAAACCGAATCCTATGGCAAACGTAGTAGATAAACCGAATCCTATAGAAGGATCCAAAAATAATATAGTAAATGTTCCAAATGCCCCTATTATTGATAAACCATCTATGGTAGATCGACCGTCTATGGATAAACCTATTAAACAACCTTTAGAAAATCCTATTAAACAACCTGTTATCAATAAACCTGTTATAGATGAAATTGTTCCAAATTGTACAGCAATTGCAAAAGATATTATGGATGGTAAAATAAATGAGACAAATTTTCTTTATTTATCTCCTCAATGTGATACACAAATAATGAATGCTTTAAAAAGCAGTCGATAAAAATATATATTAAACAATATTTTAAATAACGATTTATTCAAATGAAAATTTAAAATCTTCATCTTCACAGCCTTCTTCTTCTTCTTCTATTTGATCAAATAATAGATCAACATTCTTTTCTTCAACTTCATCTATTTCATCTTCTTCTTCATCTTCAAGTAGATCCATTAATTTTTCTTCATCTAATAATATATCACAATTATTAGTTCCAGCATGTATCTTTTGTCCCATCATAATATTACTTGATACACCTGTTAATTTATCATATTTACCAAATAATCCTGCATTAATTAATTCTTCAGTTGTATTTTCAAAACTACATTTTGCTAATGGTCCAATATCAGCTGTACTTACACCTTGACGATTAATTGAAATTAGTTGTCCTGTTGATGTCATTACATCACATAGTAATTCAATATGACGACTATTAATATATTCTTCAAATACTTCATCTAATTGTTCAATAAGCAAATTACGTGTAGCTTCAATTCCAAATAATTCAAATGTTTCAATAATATCATTTGATGTTGTTTTTGTTGAATCAATATAATCTTTTGGTAGAATATCAATTAGATTTGTTCCATCTGTTTCAAGGATCCACCGTTTCGTTGGCACTAATTCATTCTCTACCTTTTCACTATGAATTATATTCTTTTTCTTCTTAATATCTTCATAACCAGATATTTCACTCATTACAATACTTGATATATTTTCAACACCTTTAATAACTACATTTTCTAATAAATCCTGTTTAATATTTTTAAATGTAGAAATAATATCACTTTGATCTTCAAGACCATTTAGTTCATCAATATCACCCTTAATATCTGATATTATACTAATTCTACCAATTAATTGTTTACTATTCTCATCACAATAGACAAATTTAATTCTTTCAGGATTGTATTTCATAATTGCTAAATAAACATCTTCCATAATAATACTTTTATCTAACATTAATTCTTTATTAAATACAAATCGAATTACCCACGGACTTGTTTGTTCGATATCTACATCACTTAATTCTAAGAACTCTCTATAAATACTTAGAAATTGTTCATCTTCTTCAATATCTGTTTCATAATTGGTATTATCTGGATCAAAATGAATTTCACTTTGCAATACAATATCAGTTAATTTTGTATATTCTAATGAATTTTTAATATAATTACATTTATTTTTATCCGTATTATATTCTTCATCTAAATAAATCTTAACACTAGGCGATTTAATATTTTTAGAGATATGTAAAATTTCCCTTAATCTAGGAATACCACGAGTAACATTCGATTTAGCACTTACACCAGCATAATGAAATGTATTTAATGTCATTTGTGTTGCAGGTTCGCCAATACTTTGTGCTGCAACTGCTCCAACCATTTCACCTGCACCAATTTTAGATTTATAATATGTTAATTTAATTATCTTTATTATTTCATAATATATTGCTTTTTGAATTCTATATTCTTCAATTAATATCTTTGGATTTAAATGAATATCAATTAAAATATTGAAAATTCGATTATTCCGAAAAGATTCTGTAACATATAATGTCTTTTTTAATTCATCATTAGCTTCAATAATCTCTAATGGCGATATTGTTGATTTATGTTTTGGTTTTAAACCACATTTATTTTGAATGATTCTTTGTATATGAACAGGAAACATAATATTATTTTCAATTTCATAGTTGAAAATATCTTTGATTAGATATTCTTGAATTGATACTATATTTTTAAAATTTTCTTCTAATATAGTTTGATAATTCTTGACATTCTTTAAACTTAGTATTGTTTCTTTATTTAATACTTTTTCCCATGCATATGTCGCTTCAAATAAGAATTTATGTACTAATCCCTTTGTATCTAATTTTGTTACAATTAGTGGTTGTGATTCTACAAATGTAGCATCCATTCCATCATTACCATATATAAATTGAACTATAATATTAGAACTAGTTCTAACAGAGAAATCATAATCTACTTTTAAATCTTCCATTGATTTCATTAATTTTCTTTGAATATAACCCGTTTCAGATGTTTTTACTGCTGTATCAATTAAACCTTCTCTGCCACCCATTGCATGAAAGAAGTATTCTTGTGGCGTTTGTCCACTAATAAATGAATTCTCTACAAACCCCCTTGCTTCAGCAGAATCATCATACTTATAATAATGGGGTAATGTTCTTCCTTGAAATCCATATGGAATACGTTTACCATCTACATTTTGTTGTCCTAAGCAAGCAACCATTTGAGCAATATTTGTAGCTTTACCCTTAGATCCAGAATTAATCATATTAATTGCACGATTTGTCGGTTCTAAACTAGATAAACCAATTTTACCTGTATCTGCTAATGTTTTATTTAATACAGAATTTACTTTACTCTCAAAATATGATTGATTTGTTTCACCTGTATAATTATCAAAGATATTCAGATGAATTTCTTGCATTATTTCTTCAATTTCTTTCTTTTTTGATATGATTGTTTTCTTAATCTTTCGATTTGTTTTATCATCTGCAATCATATCACTAATACCAACACTAAAACCATCAAGCAATAGAAAATATGTTACAATCTTCTGTAAATCATCAATAAAATCTTTTGTTCTTTCAGACCCAAAATCATTGAAAATTGTATGAATTAATCCTTTTGATGTTTTTGTAAATAATCCTTTATCTAATGCTCCTTGCTCTAACATACCATTCATAATCTTTACATAATTCATTTTATCTCTTTTATCTTCACATAAACTATTTTCCATTTCTAAATTAATTTTTTTAGGTAAAATATAACTTAATACTTGCTTCCCTGACCATAGTTCTATAACATTTTTATTTAATTTATATTTTACATCAGGTTCAGGAATAGGTCTACCAAAAGTAGATAAATCGCATAATATATTCATTAATTGACTTCGAGTAAATAATGAAGCATCTACAATTTTATTTTTAATTGTTCCAGGTTTACTTTTATCTTTTTCTACTAAAATATTATTTGTATTATTCATACTTACAATACCATTCTGTGAAGGCATTACATATTTAAATTTAATATCACGCGTTAATTTATTAATCCCTAGTAATGTATCTTGAACAATTGTAATAATAGGTTTATTTTCACGCGGAGATATAATCTGTTTATTTACATTAATTATTTCTTTTAATTCAATAAATGTTTCAATACTTTGAGGAACATGCATATTCATTTCATCACCATCAAAATCAGCATTATATGGCGGTGTAACTGAAATGTTTAATCGAAAAGTATTTCCTTCCATAACTTTTACACGATGTCCCATCATACTCATCTTATGTAATGAAGGTTGTCTGTTAAATAATACATAATCATTATCTAATAGATGTCTATTTACAATATCACCATTTTCTAATACAATTGTATTTTTATTTTGATTTGTAATAGTAATTTTAATATTTTCTCTTTTTTTGAAAATATTTTTAACACCAGGCCATTCTTCTCCATTTTCAAGTAGTTTTTGTAACTTTTCTATATTATAATCATTTACTTTTTCTGGAAATGTTAGATTTTTTGCAATTTTAATTGGAACACCTAATTGATCTAATTCTATATTAGGATCTGGTGTAATAACACTTCTTGCTGAAAAATCAACACGCTTACCCATTAAATTATTTCTAATTCTTCCATCTTTACCTTTTAATCTTTGCATAATAGATTTTAAAGCCCTTCCAGATCTATGAGATGATTGAGCAACTCCGGGAATATCATTATCAATCATAGTTGCAATATGATACTGTAACACTTTTTTCCAATCTGCAATTGTTTCAGTTCTAGCATTACTATTTATTTTTTTCTTTAATGTATTATTTGTTTTTACAATATCTGATATTTTATGGGTTAAATCATCATCCATTCTTTGAGAATTATCTTGCTTAACAGATGGCCTAACAGATGGCGGTGGAATAGGTAATACTGTACATATTAACCATTCAGGTCTACACCATTCTGAAGAAAATCCTAAATATTTTGCATCTTCATCTGTTATTTTTTCTAATATTTGTTTGATATATTCAATTTCAATAATTTGTGTTTTAACTTCAGAATTAACATCTAATCTTTTCCATTTTGCTTGTATACCTGTTAATCCATCTAACTTATAATTATCAGGTTGTAAACATCCACAACCATCTTCTGTTTCTTTTCCACAACGATTTACTTTTTGACATAAATGATATATTTCATTAAATCTAATATGAGATGGTTTCTTAAATATATTTTGATTTACAATACTTTCTTTATTAATTAAAAGTTTACTACACCGAAAACATACACACTTTAAGATCTTGATTAATGTATTTATAAAATGATAATGATATACTGGTGTTGCTAATTCTACATGACCAAAATGTCCTGGACAATTTATATTATTTTGACCACATGTTTTACATATTTTTCCCATATCAGTAATACCCATTCTTGGATCAAAAATCCCTTTAATAACTGGAATATCTTTATCATAAGTATCATGTTTTGTAATCTCAACTACAGACCTTTTTCGAATTTCATCAGGACCCATTATACTAAATTGAACACCAGTAACATTGTTAATATCTGGTTCAGTATTCATATATATATATAATATTTATCTTTTTTTTAAGTTTATTATCTAATTTTCAAATTTT
>CETY01054825.1_pt1 | contig 15148 bp, 12 predicted proteins | sample 361551 | NCBI WGS metagenome assembly CETY01 (sample SAMEA2623135, study PRJEB7988) | marine metagenome | biome: marine biome (ENVO:00000447); feature: deep chlorophyll maximum layer (ENVO:xxxxxxxx); material: "saline water (ENVO:00002010), including plankton (ENVO:xxxxxxxx)" | depth 45 m | reverse complement strand
GAGGCAGCAAATTCAGTTGTCTTTGTTCCTGGATATGGAATGGCTGTTTCTCAAGCGCAACACTCTGTTAGAGAATTAGGAGAATTATTAGAAGAAAATGGCTGCGATGTAAAATATGCAATTCATCCAGTTGCTGGAAGAATGCCTGGTCATATGAATGTCTTATTAGCCGAAGCAAATGTTTCATATGATTTATTAGTTGAACCCGAAGATGTAAATCCAATTATGGAAACGGTTGATATCTGCGTTGTTATTGGTGCAAACGACGTTGTTAATCCAGATGCAAGAGAAAATGAAGGTAGTCCAATTTATGGCATGCCAGTCATCGAAGTTGACAGGGCTAAAACAGTTTTTGTTCTAAAAAGATCCATGGCTTCAGGTTTTGCAGGGATAGATAATCCTCTGTTTTTAAAAGAGAATACTAGGATGTTATTTGGTGATGCCAAGGAGTCTATATCGACCTTAGTTTCTGAATTTAAGTCTTAAAATTCAATAAAATATCCACCTTTAAAAGGCTTTGAGATGCTATAATTTAGTCTCTTTTATGAGAATAAATTTCCTATTAAAATTTTTTAAAAATATACAAAATCCCCTTTAAATGGACGATATAGCTAAAGAAATAATACCAATAAATATTGAAGATGAGCTTAAAAGCTCATATATGGATTACGCAATGAGCGTAATAGTTGGAAGAGCTCTCCCGGATGCAAGAGATGGTTTAAAACCAGTGCACAGAAGAACCTTATTTGCCATGAATGTTCTTAATAATAATTGGAATTTAGCTCATAAAAAATCAGCAAGAATAGTAGGAGATGTCATCGGTAAATATCATCCTCATGGAGATTCTGCAGTTTATGAAACCATTGTAAGAATGGCCCAAGATTTCTCTCTTAGATATCCGCTTGTTGATGGCCAGGGTAACTTTGGATCAATGGATGGAGATTCAGCTGCCGCCATGAGATATACAGAAATCAGAATGGCTAAGATCACTCAAGAGCTTTTAGCAGACTTAAATAAAAACACCGTAGATTATGTAGAAAATTATGACGGCACTGAACTTATTCCTGATGTTTTACCAACGAAAATTCCTAATTTGCTTATTAACGGCTCCTCAGGAATTGCAGTAGGTATGGCGACAAACATGTTGCCGCATAATTTAACAGAATCTCTAAATGCTTCATTAGCATTGCTAAATAATCCAGAACTTGAAATTGAAGATTTAATTAAAATTATCCCTGGACCCGATTTTCCGACAGGCGGAACAATTAATGGGTCTCAAGGATTATTGGATGCAGCTAAAACGGGCAGGGGAAGAGTTGTCCTTCGAGCAAAAGCAGATATTGAAACAGATGCTAAAGATAAATCAAAAATTGTTATCACAGAAATCCCTTATCAACAGAACAAAGCTAGATTAGTAGAAAAAATAGCTCAATTAGCTAGAGATAAAAAAGTTGAAGGCATGACAGAGATAAGAGATGAGTCAGACAAAGATGGTGTTCGAATAGTTATTGAAATTAGAAGTGGGCAGAATCCAGAAGTAATTCTAAACAATTTATATGCTTTAACACCGTTAGAGAGTGCTTTTGGCGTTAATAACGTAGCACTGGTAAATAAAGTTCCTAAGCTCTTAAACTTAAAAGAAATTTTAGAGATATTTTTATCTCACAGAAGAACAGTTGTTTCCAGAAGAACAGAATTTGAATTAAAAAAGGCTAAGGACAGAGGGCATGTTTTAGAAGGGTTAACTGTAGCTCTGTCAAATATTGATCAAATAATAGACTTAATTAAAAAGTCTAAAGATCCAGTTACAGCAAAAGAGAAACTGCTATCAAAAAAGTGGAAAGCAGGCGTTGTTTCTAAGTTAATCAAAAAAGCTGGAGCGATAACCACGAAACCGGATTTCTTGCCCAGTGAATATGGACTTTCAGCAAATAGTTATAAGCTATCAGAGATTCAAGCTCAGGCGATTCTTGATTTAAGATTGCAAAAACTTACTGGTTTAGAACAAGATAATTTAGTTAGTGAATATGAATCAATTCTAGAAGAAATAAAATATTTGCAAAATATCTTAGAGAATCCCGCTGAACTTCAACGCGTCATAAAAGAAGAGTTGGAAGAAGCAAAAGAAGAGTATGGAGATGAAAGAAGAACTCCTATTGAGGAACGTCTAGATCTTTCTACTGAAGACTTAATTAAGCCAGAGGACATGGTCGTTACTATATCTCACGCAGGCTATGCAAAAACGCAACCTTTAGAAGACTATCGTTCTCAAAGAAGAGGAGGAGTTGGAAAGGCTGCAGCTTCAGTTAAAGACGACGATTTCGTTGAACAATTAATAGTCGCTAACACACACAGAACACTTTTATGTTTTTCAAATTTAGGAAAAGTCTATTGGCTTAAAGTTTACGAAATTCCCCAAGCTTCTAGAATAGCTAAAGGCAGGCCTCTCGTTAATCTAATTCAATTAGATGAATCCGAAAGAATAACTAGTTTATTAAATGTTGAGACATTTGAATCTGATGGATATGTATTCATGGCAACAAAAAATGGAATAGTTAAGAAAACACCTTTAGTTGATTTCAAACTACCAAGAAAATCAGGAAAAAGAGCAATTAAATTGGATGCTAATGATGAGCTAGTAGGTACCTCAATAACAAATGGAACTAATGATTTAATGTTGGTAAGTGATTCGGGAAAAGCCGTATTTTTTAATGAAAAAGATGCAAGGCCTCTTGGAAGAGATACTCGAGGCGTTAAAGGAATTACGTTGGAAAAGGATCAGTCAGTGATATCCCTGATAATGCCTGATAATGAAAATCAAATTTTAACTGTTTCTGAGAATGGCTTTGGTAAAAGATCAAAAGTTGATCAATTTAGAAAAACTAAGAGAGGTGCAAAAGGAGTAATTGCAATGCAACTTTCAGAAAGAAATGGAAAATTAATTGCCGCTAATGAAGTAACAGAAAATGATCAGGTTATATTGATTTCTAATAAAGGGACTCTCGTAAGGACAAAGGTTTCTGAAATTAGTATTATCGGTAGGAATACGCAAGGAGTAAGGGTTATAAAACTTAAATCAAATGAATTATTGAATGGGATGGCTCTTACTATGGAGAATGATGATGAAAATGAGAATCTATTATCCAAAAAAAATGATAATCCAAAGGAAAAATAAATATGTCTAGAAAATATAATTTTTGCGCTGGTCCATCTGCACTTCCTTTTGAAGTTCTGGACAATCTTAAAGATGAGCTTTTGGATTGGAGAGGTCATGGTCTTTCTACTATGGAGATGAGTCACAGAAGTAAAGAATTTGTCGAGATAGCCGAAACTGCAAAAAAAGACTTTATAGATTTATTAGAAATTGATGACGACTATGAAGTTTTATTCATTCAAGGCGGAGCTTCATTACAATTTTCTATGATTCCAATGAATCTTTTGGAAAACCAAAATTCTGTTTGTAGTTATTTGGATGTAGGACAATGGTCAAAAAAAGCTATTAAAGAAGCAAAAAAATATGGGAACGTAAAAATAGCAGCATCATCAGCTGAAGCGTCATATAAAAAATACCCCAATCCTGAATCCTGGGAAATAGATAAAAACTCATTATTTACACACATGGTTATGAATGAAACTATTGATGGAGTTGGTCTGAGAAATTTAGATAACTTACCCGAATCTAATATCGTTGCCGATTGTTCTTCTTGTATCCTTTCTGAGCCCTTAGACGTTTCAAAATTTGGAATAATCTATGCTGGTGCTCAAAAGAATATTGGTCCCGCTGGATTAGCAATAATTATAATTAGAAAAGATCTAATCAAAGACATGCCTAATTTACCTGCGATGATGAGCTATAAAACATATGCAGATTCAGATTCTATGTATAACACTCCGCCTACCTTTGCTTGGTATTTATCTGGAATGGTATTTAAATGGCTAAAGAATAATGGCGGTTTATCGAACCGAAAACTCATCAATGAGTCTAAAGCCAATAAATTGTATTCGTTTATAGATGAAAGTGGATTTTATATGAATGATGTAGATAAAAATTCTCGTTCAATCATGAATATTCCCTTTTTGCTTGAAAATGATTCTCTGGATTCTAAATTTTTATCAGAATCGGAATCAGCAGGGTTACTTAACTTAGGCGGCCATAGATCTGTCGGAGGCATGAGAGCAAGTATTTATAATGCAGTAAGTGAAGAAGCAGTAGATGCTTTAATAGATTTTATGAAAGATTTTTCCAATAAAAATGGCTAAAAAAGAAATTACAAACAAGCAACTTAATATAATTAGAGAGCAAATTGATGCGGTTGATCAGTCAATTTTAAGAGCTTTATCTAAAAGAGCTAAATTAGTTATAAAGGCAGGAGAAAGCAAAGAAAATATTGGAGATAATTCTTATTATAAACCTGAAAGAGAAACCCAAATAATTAGAAATTTGTTGTCTCTTAATAAAAGCGAATTGAAATCAGAAAATATCAAAGCTATTTATAGAGAGATAATATCCGCATGTTTTGCCTTGGAGAAAGAAATTAACATCTTTTATTTAGGCCCTAAAGGAACATATTCTGAGATGGCTGTAGTAGATCACTTTGGCAGCTCTGCAAAACGTATTCCATGCAATCACATAAATGAAATTTTTAAATCAATCGATCAAGAAAATTCTTTTGGAGTTGTGCCAGTAGAAAATTCATCGGAAGGTGCAGTAAATCAGACCTTAGATTCCCTTCAGTCAAATGATTTGAGCATTTGTGGAGAGTTGGAACTCCCAATCAAACATTCTCTAATTGGTAAAAAAATTAAATTAGAAAAAATTTCAACTATTTATGGTCATGAACAAGCTATTGCTCAATGTAAAAATTGGCTGACTTTAAATATACCTAATGTAAAAATTAATGCTGTTGAAAGCAGTGGAGTTGCATTGCAGAAATGCAAAACTATAAAAAATTCTGCTGCCATTGCGCATTCTTCTAATGCGCAAGAATATAATTTAAACGTTTTAAAAAGAGGTATTGAAGATCTAAAAAACAATACAACAAGATTTATAGTTTTGGGGCAAGCAGATGCAAAGCAAAGCGGCGAAGACAAGAGTTCTATTTTAATCTCTATAGAAAATAAATCAGGAGCCTTGTCAAAAGTTTTAAAAATTTTTGAAGTTGGCAAAATAAATTTAACTCAAATTCAATCTAGACCAAATAAATTTGATAAATGGCAATACTCTTTCTTTTTGGACTTTGAAGGTCACAGAACAGAACCAAAGATTAAAAACTTAATGTCAAAATTATCTTCAGCAACCTTAAGTATGAAATTGTTAGGCTCTTATCCAAAAGCTATCTAAATGACCGATACACTTTTAGATAGAGCAAATAAAGGAATAATGGGTTTGAAGCCATATGAACCCGGAAGACCTATAGAACAAACTCAAAAAGAACTTGGTTTAGACAGGATAATAAAACTTGCTAGCAATGAAAATCCCTTAGGAATTAGCCCTAAAGCATTAGCAGTAATTTCGAATCCTACTAATTTAAATAGATATCCAGATGGAAATGCAACGAAATTTAAAGAAAAAGTTTCCTTAGTCAACAACATCAAACCCTCAATGGTTACTGTGGGCAATGGTTCAAATGATTTAATTGAGTTTGTGGCAAAGTGTTTTTTGACAGAAGGAGATAATGCTATTTATTCTCAACATGGCTTTGCTATTTATCCTTTGGCAATTCAAGCTGCTGGAGCAAAAGCTATAAAAGCCAAAGCTAAAAATTGGGGGCATGATCTTTCTTTAATGAAAGACTTAATTGATGAAAATACTAAAATTATTTTTTTGGCTACACCTAATAACCCCACCGGAACAGTTATACAAACCGAAGAAATTAAAAGTTTTTTAAAAGAGGTGCCTTCTAATATTGCCCTATTTGTCGATCAAGCATATTTTGAATATCTTGAAGATGAAAAATATAAAGTTCCGTATGAATTAGTAGAAGATTTTCCTAATTTAATTATTTCAAGAAGCTTCTCTAAAGCACATGGTTTGGCAGCATTGAGACTAGGATATTCAGTGAGCTCAGAAGAAATTTCAAATTATTTTAATAGAGTTAGACAACCTTTTAACGCTAATAGTCTTGCACTTGCTGCAGGAATAGAAGCTATAGATGATAAAGATCATATTTCTAAGTCAGTAGAGATAAATAAAAAAGGCCTTGAAAAAGTTAAAGAAGCTTTTAAATATTATGGGTTTGAATTTATAGAATCATACGGAAATTTTATTAGCTTTGATTCAAAAATTGATTCTGATTTAAGCTTTGATTTCTTTTTAAAAAAAGGAATTATTTTGCGCTCATTAAAAGTATATGAAATGCCTACATTTTTGAGAGTTTCAATTGGCCTTGAAGAAGAAATAGAAATTTTTCTAGAAGTTTTGGAAGAATACAAAGGATTTCTTGATGTTAGATAAAAATTTCCAAATTGGAATTATTGGTCTAGGTCTAATCGGAGGATCTATTGCAAAAGTTTTATCAAAAAAAGGTTATGAGGTGTTTGCTGACGATTTTCTTCAAAAAACTATTGAAGATGCTCAAAATCAAAAAGCAATTCTTGGCTCTTTAAATCAGATTAATAAAAATAAAGATTTTATTATATTGTTTGCACTTCCAGTTTTATCTTTGTCTAAAGAGTTAGAAAAATATTCAGCAATTTTACCAAAAGCTGTTCTGGTGACAGATTGTCTGAGTGTAAAAAAAGATTTTAAAAAAACTTTAGACGAAAGAAATTTAGACACTTCTAATTTTGTTTTATCTCATCCTATAGCAGGTTCTGAAAAAAGTGGTTTTAAAAACTCTACTCCTGACTTATTCAAAAATAGGATATCTGTTTTAACAAGATTAGCAGATACATCTGAAAGTGCTTTTCAAATATGTTCAGAACTATGGAGTGAAGTTGGCAGTTCATCTATAGAGCTTTCAATAGAGGAGCATGATAAGTTTTTTGCTCTAACTAGCCATTTACCTCATTTAATAGCTTTTAGTCTTATTTCGGCTGTTTCTGAAATAAACCCTGGGTCAGCCAATCTTTTATCCGGTGGGGGTCTTAAAGACTTCACCCGAATAGCTTCAAGCGATCCTAAGATGTGGGAGGATATATTTCTATCTAATAAAGAGAATATCCTAAAGTCTTTAGAGAGTTTTAAAAAAGAGATTAATAACATAGAAAGTCATATTAAAAGCTCCGATGCAAAAAAAATTAATGAAATTATTAAGTCTGCAAAGCTCTACAGAGATTCTTTATTATAAAAATGAATTTTAAAATAAAAAAGAAAGAAGGACTTAATGGTGAATTAGTCATTCCTGGAGATAAGTCTATTTCTCACAGATCCATTATGTGTGCTTCTCTTGCTGAAGGAGAATCAGAAATAATTGGTTTTTTGGAAGGAGAAGATTGTTTAGCTACCATAGAGGCATTTGTAAAAATGGGAGTAAATCTAAAAAAGAAAGAAAATAAAATAATTGTTAAAGGAGTGGGTCTTCACGGCCTCAACCAGCCAAAAGAAGACTTGTATTTAGGTAATTCTGGAACTTCAATGAGACTGCTTTCAGGTTTGCTTGCTGGACAAAATTTTTCTTCTAAATTAACTGGAGATAATTCTTTATCCTCAAGACCCATGCTTAGAATTGTAAATCCTCTGACTCAAATGGGTGTAGATATTTCATGCAACAAAAATGGTATGCCGCCTTTATTTATAGATTCATCAAATGAAATTAATGGAATTAAATATGTTTTGCCAGTGGCAAGTGCGCAAGTTAAATCATGTTTGATGTTTGCTGCTCTTTATGCAAATGAGGAATCAGAAATTATTGAAAATGAACAGACTAGAGATCACTCAGAAAGAATGTTCAAAAAATTTGGAATTCAAATTTTAGAAGAAAGTTCTGTTAATAAAAAAATTATAAAAATTCAGCCCGCTACAAAATTAAATGCAACTACTTTGAATATTCCTGGAGATTTTTCGTCTGCTGCTTTTTTTATTTTAGCCGCGACTATAAATCCTGACTCAGAATTAACTCTAAAAAATGTAGGGCTAAATCCAACAAGAACTGCTTTGTTAACTGTTCTAATGGAAATGGGAGCTAATATTGAGATTAAAAACTCTAGAGATGATTATGAGCCTTCCGCTGATATTCTGGTAAAAAGTTCAAGATTAGATGGAATTGATCTGGATGAAAAGTTGATTTCAAATTTAATTGATGAGCTTCCAGTCTTGTTTATTGCAGCTGCTTTTGCTAATGGACCAACCAAAATTAGAGGAGCTGAAGAGTTAAGAACAAAAGAATCAGACAGATTAGAAGCTATGTCTAAATCTTTGAGTGCTCTCGGTGTGAATTATGATTTATTTGAGGATGGGATTGATATCAAAGGGAATTCTAATTTCAATAAATCGGTCAAAATTAATTCTTTTGGAGATCATAGGATAGCTATGGCATCAGCAGTGGCTTGCTCGATGATTGATGGAGATAATATTATTGAAAATGTTAATAATGTTTCCACATCATTTCCTAACTTCGTTCAAATTAGTAATTCAATTGGAATGGATATAGATCATATTTAAATGGTAAATTCAAAAATAATAACTATAGATGGCCCTAGCGGAGTTGGAAAAGGGACTTTAGCTAAAAATCTTGCTGATGAGTTCAACTGGGTTGTTTTGGATAGCGGATCTTTATACAGAATGATAGGGCATGTTTCTATTCAAAAAAAAACAAATAGTTTCTTAAAAATTAAAAAAGAGATTGAATCAAAACAGATATCTTTCTGTTATAAAAGCAATAGCTCCAGCATTTCTCTAATTTTAGATAATGAAGATATATCTTCATACATAAGAAACGAAGAGGTAGCTAAGACTGCATCTCAGTTTGCAACCATTCCCGAAGTAAGAGATTTTCTTTTTTCAATTCAAAGAAGTTTTCTATCAAAGGGAGAAGGTCTTATTGCTGATGGAAGAGATATGGGAACAGTAGTGTTTCCAGAGGCAAAATGGAAAATATTTTTAACAGCATCTGCAGAAGAAAGAGCAAGAAGACGCGAGAATCAGTTGAAAGAAAGTGGTTTGAACGTTAATATGCGCATCCTTCTTGAAAGTATCAAAGAGAGAGATAGAAAAGACTCTACAAGAAAGTTATCTCCTTTAGTGCCAGCAGAAGATGCTTTGATCATAGATTCTTCCGAAATAGGAATTAATGATCTTAAGCAAAAAGTATTAAAAATTATAAGAGAATAAATGGAACAAACAGCTTTTTCAAAAATGCTAGACGAAAGTCTAGAAACCTTAAACTTTAAAGTAGGATCTTTGATATCTGGAGTTATAGTGGATTTAACGGATGACTGGGTTGTTGTTCACGTTGGATTAAAATCTGAACCTATAGTTGCGAGAAATGAGTTTCTTGCAGATGAAGCAGATAAAAAGTTAGAAATAGGTGATGAAGTCAAGGTTACCTTGGAAGCAATTGAAGATGGCCACGGCTCTACTAGAGTATCAAGACTAAGAGCAATGCATGACGAAAGCTGGGGCAAACTGGAAGAGTCTTTAAACGCTGGAACTATAATAAAGGGTTATATCACCGGAAAAGTTAGAGGCGGAATGACAGTAGAAGTTGGTGGCGTAAGAGCATTTTTGCCTGGTTCTTTGGTTGATACAAGACCCCTTGAAAGCTTTGATCACCTAGAGAAATCTTTTCAAGAATTCAAAGTAATTAAATTAGATAAAGATAAAAGTAATGTTGTACTTTCTAGAAAAGCTGTTCAAGAAGATATAAATTCCGAAGAAAGAGAAAAGATTTTTGCTACTATTCAAGAGGGCTCTCAGATATCTGGAATTATAAAAAATCTTACAGACTATGGAGCTTTTGTTGATCTAGGCGGCATTGATGGACTGCTTCATATAACTGATATTACTTGGAAAAGAATAAATCACCCTTCCGAGGTTCTTAAAGTCGGAGAAGAACTAGAGCTAAAAGTAACAAAATTTGATAAGGAGAAATCTAGAATATCACTAGGTTTAAAACAGCTTTCAGAAGATCCATGGGAAAATATTAAAGATACTTATCCAATAAATTCCATAAACAAAGCAAAAGTTTCAAGCCTTACAGATTACGGTTTTTTTGCTGAATTAGATTCTAATACTGAAGGTCTAGTGCATGTATCAGAGATAGATTGGACCAATAAAAATATTCACCCTTCAAAAGTAGTTTCCGTTGGCGATGAAGTTGAAGTAATGGTCTTAGAAATTGATATTGAAAAAAGAAGAATTTCCCTCGGCATGAAGCAATGTATAGAAAATCCTTGGTTAGTATTTTCAGACAATCACAGCTTAGGCGATAAAGTAAAAGGCGAGGTCAGCTCCTTAACTGATTTTGGAATGTTTGTTAGTTTGGATGGCAATATAGATGGTTTGATTCATTTATCTGATCTCTCATGGACAGAAAATGAAGAGGAGGCAGCTCAAAACTATAAGAAAGGCCAAGAGATCGAAACGGTTATTCTTGCAATGGATGGACACAAAGAAAGAATATCTTTGGGTATAAAACAACTCACCGAAGATTTTTTTGAATCATTTGCCAATGCCAATCCTAAAGGTACAAAAGTTACGGCTGAGATTAAAGAATTAGGTGATGAGTTTGTATCTTTGACGATAGGATCTGATGTTCCGGCTATTTTAAAAGCAAAAGAGTTTAAAGATCAAAATCCAGAATTGGGTTCCTCTGTAGAGGCGTTGATAACATCAATTGATAAAAAAGAGAGAGTGATCAATTTGTCTATAAGAGCATTAGAGAAATCTGAAGAAAAAGATCTGCTTAAAGAAAATGTTGAAAAAAACAAAGAAATAGAGGCATCTAGCAAAACTTCTATTGGCGATCTAATTAAAGATGAGCTTAAAGAAAGCTCAGAAGAAAAAGAAGAAAAAGATGAAGAAGTCTGATCTTCTAAATAATCTCAAATCTAAATTAAGCAACCTTTCTCAAACTGATATTACAATTTCTCTTGATCATATATTGAAATCCTTTCAAGATGCTTTGAAAAAAGAAGAGAGGATTGAAATTAGAGGGTTTGGATCTTTATCTGTTAGAAGAAGAAAGGCAATAAGAGCAAGAAATCCTCAATCAGGAGATTCCATAGAATTAAGCGAAAGAAAAATCCCTTATTTCAGAGCTGCAAAGTCTTTAAAAGCAAAAATAAACTAATAAATTTTAAAAAACGATACAACTGATATAATTTCTTTGTGAAGTACGTATCTATTATTTTCTTTATTTTAATATTTGGATATCTTGCTTTATTTATAAACTTAAACTCCGCTTTTATAAATCTAGATTTGTATTTCTATGAATTCAATGGAATTACTTCTGGTATTGCCTTATTAATAACTTTATTGATAGGAATGCTATTGAGTTTTATTCTTCAAATTCCTGTCATATTTAGAAAAAAAGATAAAAATAAAAAGGAGAAAAAATGACAGTTAAGTTGGCGCCGAAGCAGGCCATAATAGCATTAGATCTTGATAGTTTGGATGAGGTTTCCAAAATTATATCTTTACTAAACAAGGATTTGTTTAGATTAAAGGTAGGTAAACAACTTTTTACTTCTGAAGGACCGAAAGCGATAGAAATGCTTAGCGATTTAGGTTTTGAGGTATTTCTAGATTTAAAATTACATGATATTCCAAATACTGTTTCAAAAGCCTTAAAAAATATTCATGATTTAGGAGTTTGGATGACTAATATCCATCTTATGGGCGGTAAAGAAATGATTTCTGAATCAGTAGAAGTTATTAAAAACTCAAAGAATGAAATGATTCTTATAGGCGTAAGTGTTTTGACTAGTCTAGATAAAATAAATCTATCAGAAATTGGTTTTCATAAAAGCGCTGAAGATTTGGTTATTGATTTAGCTACCTTAGGTAAAGATTGCGGAGTCGATGGGGTGGTTTGCTCAATAAATGATGTCAGCGCAATCAAATCTAGCTTCGGTGGTGATTTTATTACTGTTACTCCAGGAGTCAGAATGTCACAAGCAAATGAAGATCAAAAAAGATCAGGTTCTATATATGATGCAATAAAGTTTGGTTCAGATTATGTGGTGATCGGGAGAGAACTTACAAAAGCAGACAATCCTGCAGAAGTAATCAAAAAACTTGAAGCATTAATAAACTAAATATGAATTTTTTCAAAAAAAATTTCTTAATTTTTTTTATTTTATTTTCTGCATATCACTATAGCGAAACAACAAATGGGGTTGTTGCATCAAGGCATTATCTTGCTTCAGAAATAGGCGCTGATATTTTAAAAAAAGGAGGAAATGCTTTTGATAGTGCAATTGCAGTTGGCTTTGCCTTAGCAGTCGTTAATCCATCAGCTGGAAACATTGGCGGAGGCGGGTTTACAGTTTATTCAAAAAAAAATGAAACTTTTGCCTTAGATTACAGAGAAAAAGCTCCAATTCTGTCAACTGAAAACATGTATTTGAATGAAGAGGGTAATGTAATTGATGGTTTGAGCTTAAAATCTTACTTATCCTCTGGAATTCCTGGAACCGTTGCCGGTCTAATTTTTTTACACAAAAATGAAGCATCAATGCCATTGATGAATCTCATCAACCCAGCTATCAAATTAGCAGAAAATGGCTTTAGACTGTCTAAATTTCAGTCCGAATATTTAAATAAAAATAAACATAAATTTAGAAATGCAGCAGCAAGAAAGATTTTTGTTAAACCAGGAGGCTGGAAAAAAAATGACTTACTTGTTCAGAAAGATTTAGCTGAAAGCTTAAAACTTATTGCAGTAGAAGGAAGAAAAGCATTTTATAACGGCAAGATAACAAAAAAAATTATTAAAGATTTTAATGAAAATGGAGGAATTTTTACTTTAGAAGATTTTTTAAAGTACGAGGTAAAAGTCAGGAAATCTATATGTGGTTTTTATAGATCCTATGAAGTTTGTTCTATGCCACCGCCTAGTTCTGGAGGTATAGCCATTATTCAAATATTAAATATTTTAGAAAATTTTGAGATTGCTAATTACAAACACAATTCCTATGAGTACGTTGACTTGCTAAAACAAGCAATGGCTCATGCATATGCCGATAGATCAGTTTTTTTAGGTGATTCTGATTTTTTTAAAGTTCCTCAAGATAAATTAATATCTAAAGAGTACGCATTTCTTCTTGCTAATAATATTAAAGCAGGAAAGGCATTAAATATTAAGCCAGGCACATATTTAGAAGAAAGTGACGAAACCACTCACTTTTCCATTATCGATCAATGGGGAAACGCTGTAAGCAATACTTATACTTTAAACGGTGCTTATGGCTCTGGGATGGTAGTAGAAGGAACTGGAATATTAATGAACAACGAAATGGATGATTTCTCTATCAAGCCCGGACATCCAAACCTATTTGGTTTGATTGGCGCTGAAGCAAATAAAATCCAACCTTCAAAAAGACCTCTATCTTCTATGTCTCCAGTAATTATAAAAAAAAATAATAACCCATACTTGATCACTGGATCACCCGGAGGATCCACAATAATAAATTCAGTTTTACAAGAAATTCTAAATGTTATAGATTTTAATATGTCTTTAGAAGAGTCATCTAGTAAAAGTAAAATTCACTATCAATGGGTGCCTGATATTCTATTTCATGAAAGTCTTAGTGATAATGTAATAGAAAAGTTAAAAAAAAATATGACTTTAAGGAAAAGGAAAATTGGAGAAATACATTCCATCCTAAAAGTGGATAGCGGCTATCAAGGATTTTCAGATTTAAGAAGGCCTGATGGAAAATCAATTGAAGTTCATTAATAAAAAAGAAATTTTTTCTAAAAAATTAGAATTGCCTGTTGATCCGGGGATTTACCAATTTTTTGATCCTGAAGAAAATCTGCTTTATGTGGGTAAAGCAAAAAATTTAAAAAATAGACTAGCCTCTTATTTAAATAAAGGAACTAATAAAAAAGCTTCTAATCTGAGAAGTAGAATTAAATTTGTAGAATTGATAATAACCAAGAGCGAATCGGACGCCCTAATTCTTGAACAAAGCTTAATCAGAAAAAAGAAACCTCCTTTTAATGTTCAATTCAGGGATGACAAATCTTATCCAATAATCCATATATCCACCGATAAAGAATTTCCAAATATTTATATCTCAAGAAGGAAGCAAAAAGAAGGAACCTCATTTGGACCTTATGCAAATGTTGGCGCCATGAGAAAAAATATCGAAATAGCTCAGAAGATATTTAAATTAAGAAGTTGCAAGGATATGGTTTTTAAAAACAGGACTAGACCTTGTATAGAGTACCAAATAGGCAGATGTTCAGCTCCTTGCACTGGAATGATATCAAAAAATGATTATCAAGAAGATGTCATGCAAGCCGCTGATTTTTTCAACGGTAAAAATGAAATTATTTTAAAAGATCTGTATAAGAAAATGGACGCGTATTCCTCAAAAAAAGATTACGAAAGGGCGCTAATCTATAGAGACAAAATAAATGCCATTAGAGATACTCAAAAAAATCAAACAATTTTCACGCTTTATGAAAATGTCGATGTGATCGGGATAACTTCAAACAGCTACGATACTTGTATTAGTCTTGTCCAAGTTCGAGAAGGATGGGTAACTGCTACCAAAAATTTTTTCCCAGATACTAAAAATGAATACAAAAAAGAATCGCTGCTGGTTGATTTCATTGAATCAAATTATTTAAATGGTGATGAAAAAAATATAAATTTGCTTGCCTTTAAGACTATCCCAAATGAGGTCGTCAATAATTTACAGAAATTAGACATTAATTTGAACCAGTTAAAATTGGATAAAAAGAATAAATTTCTTTTAGAAATAGCGGAGTCACAATCACAAGACAGATTGAAAAGAAAAGATCATTTTATTTGGGTGCAACAAGCATTTGAAAATTTATGCCAGAAATTGTCTTTACAAAAAATAGAAAAAATAGAAGCTTTTGATATTAGTCATATTTCTGGAAATAATGTCACGGCATCGTGCGTTAGTTTTACCAATAAAGGACCAGACAAAAAAGAATACCGAAGCATGAACATTACCAATGATAAAAATGACGATTATTTAGCTTTGTCTGAAGCCATCAACAGAAGAA
>CETY01042302.1_pt1 | contig 15155 bp, 16 predicted proteins | sample 361551 | NCBI WGS metagenome assembly CETY01 (sample SAMEA2623135, study PRJEB7988) | marine metagenome | biome: marine biome (ENVO:00000447); feature: deep chlorophyll maximum layer (ENVO:xxxxxxxx); material: "saline water (ENVO:00002010), including plankton (ENVO:xxxxxxxx)" | depth 45 m | reverse complement strand
AACAAGAAGTTAAACAAGAAGTTAAACAAGAAGTTAAACAAGAAGTTAAACAAGAAGTTAAACAAGAAGTTAAACAAAAGGATAAAGGTGATTCATTATACACTGAGAAACTAGTGGAAACGCTACAAAACTCAAAAAAGCGAATATCTGATACTGAGGAAGCAGTATATTTACGACAACGTAAACTAGAAATGCTACAAATAAGTGTTGCTGAACAAGAAATAAAACATAAATCCAAAGATAATCCAAAAAAGGAAATAAATACCAATGAAAAGAAGAAACAATCCACAAAAAAATATATAACATTATTTGGGACAATAACAAATGTTGTGAAAGGTGGTTGTGGATTCATAAAATGCGATGATCCTTTAGAAACAGGTATATATGTATTTACAGAAACCAAAAAGATACATAAAGGAAACAAAGTTAAATTTAGGACAATGAATATTACAAAAGGAGATAAGCAACATTTTCAAAAAGCTACAAATGTACGACTTGTTAGAGAAACAACTGAAAAACAAGTATCTGAATTGTTATTATAATTTGATAAAATAGTTTGTAAAAAAAATATAATAAAAATGACTTATTAATTATAATAATATGTCAGTAACAAGAATGGAATTATCTTTATTAGACATAGAAAGTATTAATAAAAATGCAAATAAAGCATATAATGATGATCAATATGAATTTGAATGTATAATTACTACTCCAAAAGTTAATGTTGATTCATTTACACGTGTTATGAATTTGTGTCGTAAAAAAACCTGTACTGAAAATTGGAAAAATATAAAAGATCGTTCAAAAAGTCTGGATATAACAATTGGTTCTTATCGTGTTAGCATATATGGTATACATTATATTGAGGAATACTTTAAGACAGATAAATTAACAAATCTTCCATCAAATGCGTGGAATGTTATTAAAAAAGAGAAACATGATTCTGAAAAACTAAGTATCGGTTGTAAAATAAATTTGAAAACAGAGAATTTTGTTGATAAAAATGGGGCAGATTTTGGGAATGTTCTCGCTAACTGGAAAAAATTAAAAAAAACTTTCCGTTTAAAAAATAGATATTCATATTTGGTTGACGAAAGATATTCAGTTGATTTGACTGTTGTTAAATCTGGGATAATTGAATATACTTTAAGAGATTCAAATACTTTAGATACTACTGAAAAACACGAAATAGAGATAGAATATGTACCGAATATATTAAATACAGATGATAGAAAAGTTTTTGAATTAGATAATTGGAAAAAACTTATAGAAACCATTTTATGTTCATGTAGGAATGTATGGAAAATAGTATGTATTAGAGATATTGAAGACGTTGAGAAATTTTACTATAAAACTATTTTGAATAATGATTCTGATCTTGATATGAATATTATTAAAAAAAATAAGGCAAAATATAGAATCAGTCCTAATGTTGTATCTTTAAGCATGGATAGATTACGTGTAATGAAATCAAAAGCAATAGAATATTATGTGACACCAAAATCAGATGGACTTAGAATGACTGGAATAATAAATAAAAACGGAGAGTTATACTTATTTGGTTCAAAGTCTGAATTATATATGCCAACTGGATATATTTTTGATGAAAAATATGCAGGTTCAGTATTTGATGGTGAAATGATAAATCAAACTAAAGATTCATCATTAATCGCAGATTATCTTGTATTTGATTGTTATTTCTATAAAGGAAAAGATGTTCGTAATAAATTTTTCGAAGAACGTTTAGAATTAGCAAAAGAAATTGTAAATAGCAAAACGATTGTAGAAAGTTTTAATGGTCTGAATCCAAGAGTTATTCTTAAAAAATTTATTTCAAATACAACCAAAGGATTTCATTCTGAATGTATTGAATGTTTTAAGGATATAGATGAAAATATTTATGAAAATGATGGCTTGATTTTCACCCCAAATGATAAAGTTGGAGGAAACGATTTGTATGATAAAAATAAAAGTGGATTTATTAAAAGTGGTAAAGACTTTTATAGATTGCTCAAATGGAAAGATTTTACTTTCAATAGTATTGATTTTAAAATACGTTTTATGGATGAACATGAAAGACCTTTGAAAACTGAATCTGGTTATGTAATGAGTAAATTTATGAGATGTTCTTTATCTGTTACTTATGACCAAGAACCACAACCTTTTACTCGCGAAAGTTTTATTAATAATCTGAATGGAACTGAAAATTTTCAACAATATTATAAGAAAGATTTAGTAAAGGAGTTTAAACCATTTGATCCTGAAGATGAGTCTGCGCGTTATGTAAAACTTCCTATTATTGATGGTAAAATTCGTTGTAAAAATAATGAACAATGGAATGGCACAAAGATTTCAAATAATGATATTGTAGAAATGGTTTATGACAAAAATGCTGAAGAAGAATATAGGTGGACTCCGATACGTATTCGTAAGGATAAGGATAAACCCAATTTCTATAAAGTGGCTCTTGATATTTGGCATTCTTATTATTTACCAGTAACTAAAGAAATAATGACCGGAAATGAAGAAATACCAACAATTGATGAACAAATTGATACTTATTATAATGATGGAAAAAGAACTGATTCAAATTTAAGAAAATTCCATCGTTTATGCGTAAAAGATAGTTTGTTTGAAAATACTATTGGTAAAACAGATGGTAAAAAATTGTTAGATATTGGTTCTGGAAGAGGTGGTGATATACCCAGATATTTTGAATATGACGCACAAGTTATTGGTGTTGACAATAGTGTTGATAATTTACATCACCAGAATAGTGGAGCATATATGCGTTTGTTTAGAAAACTAAAACAAAATGGAACAAATAAAAATTATAATCCAAATAAAATAGTATTCTTATCTGGTGATGCTGGAAAACTATTTACAAATAGTTCTACATTTGATTTGCCAAATAGTAATGGGATTTACAAAAATTATGTTAAAGATAATAAAATCTTTGACAAACAGCATACTTTTAATGTTGCGACAGTATTCTTTTCACTACATTATTTCTTCAAGAATGAATCAATATTTGAAAATTTCCTAAAAAATATAGGACACAATATTAAGATTGGTGGATATTTTGCAGGATGTTGCTATGATGGAAATATAATTCATAATAAGCTTAATGAAAACAAGGGAGTCGATTTAGTATATAGAAATACAAATGGTACAGAAACTTTAAGAATTCGTAAAAATTATGATGGGAATTTTGGTAAAAATGGTAATGTAAGTTCATTGGGTAAAGAAATTCAGGTATTGGTTCAAAGTATTGATATGATTCATCCCGAATATTTAGTTGACTTCGATTTCTTTTCTCGTAAAATGTTTGAATTAGGCTTTAAGAATGTACCAGAACATTCGAAAAATTTTGAAGACTACTATAATAATCAGAAAAATAATAGTAAAAAAATTGTGTTGTCACAAGAAGAAAAATCAGAAAGTTTCTTAAATAGAACATTTGTATTTCAAAGATTCAGCTATGGTCCTGAAAATATTGATAATTCTAAAATTTTAAACAAAAAATAAAAATTTTATGTTTACTTCCATTAACAGAAATATTAAAAAATGACTTTTTTTGAATCAAATAATACAACAAAGTCATATGATTGGGATTTTTTTTATATAAGTTCAACATCAGGAGATTTAAATAAATATAGTCCTTTTTTTGTTAAAATACCTGAATGGGTCAGTTTTGAATCAGTTGAATTTCAGATTTTATGGCAAGATATATATAGTGGTCGTGATTTAAAAGATAAATATAACACTATTACTAAGAAAAATATTATCAAAAAATTCAATGATAAATCTTCATCCAATAACTTATCTGAATCAAAATACACCAAATTTACAGGTATTATGGTTTTACGTTCATTTAAAAAATGGGGCGCTTTTGGAATTCAAATAACACATTTTAGAATAAACAAAGACAATATTCCTAATTTTGCAGAATATTTAGTAAAATTAAAAACAAACAAATACGAGTATTCAACTTGGAAAAGATATACTGATTTTTATAATTTTTATTCCGATATTGTACTTAATAATCCCAATTTATATATGAAAAATACAAAAAATACTTGGAGATTTATACAGATTTGGAAGTCATGGTTTAGAAATTTGAAAACTTCTTATATCAAGAAAAAAGCATATTTATTAGAATGCTTACTTCATGATATTTTATATGAAATCAATAATCCAGAACTGTTAATAAATTATTTTACATAAACTTTAAGTTTACATTTCTCCGCCTACTTCAAGAGCTCTGCGATTTAAATCGGGTTCAATTGTTGATTGCATCCATGGTCCTACCTTTTTTTGGGGGTTAGGTGGTTCGGATCTAATTTGTAAATTTGCATTGCGTAGACTTTGTCCTACGGTATTGATTCCTACGTGGAATCCGGCAGTTAAAAAGTTCTGCTCCTCAAGTTCGCCCGCCCCAACAGGGTTCGCATGTGACCATGCGGTAGCTTCTTGACTTGGGAGCAAGTCTTGAGGTTTTAGAGAACCTTTAGGAAAAGTAGAAGCAGGATTTGCATTTCCTAGTAATGGATCGTTTTCGTCATCCAAAAGTCTTTTTGGTTGTTCTTGGCTACCTTCTGAAGCCGGAACAGGACCTTGTGATTTTTTACCTCCACTGGATTTTTTGACAGGGGCAGATTCCTCAGCAACCTTTACCTCGCTTTTTGCAGAATCTTCAAATGATTCGACGTTACGATTTTTAATCAAATAGCATAAGCCTAAAATGACCAAGCACAGAGCACCTATGACACAAATCTTGTAATTGTCCATATCTTACTCTTATATAAATATAAAAATGCTAAGTTATTACAAATGAACATTCTAATTGATTATCGAGAAAATGGAATTAAAAATATTTTAGGACCAGATTTAGCTACATATACGAATCTTCATATTGGAGATATACATATCATAAAATCTGATGACAAAACCAACTTGGTAGTATTAGAAAGAAAAACAATAAAAGATTTACAAAGTTCTTTGTGTGATGGACGTTTTTCAGAACAAAAAAAAAGAATTTGTGCATCTAATTTCATCCAAAAAGGATATATAATTGAAGGTGCTGTTCCGAATTATGATTCCAAATTCCAAAATATTTTGAAACAAATAATTATTAGATTACAATTCAAGGATAAAATGTGTGTTTTTCTTACAGGGTCGATACAAGAAACTGTGAATCTAATTCAACTAATTAAAGAAAAATTATTAAAAGACTCTAAACTTTATAATCATGTACCATTCAATAATAATATTTCTAAATTGTCAATAGAAGAAGAATATATTCAAACATTACACGTCTCAAAAAAACAAAACCTAACTCCTAAAATATGTTTTATTTTACAAATTAGTCAAATTCCAGGTATTTCTAAGAAAATAGCCCAAATAATTGCTAATAATTATCCGAATTGGACTTCTTTATTACAAGGTATTGAAGATAAGTCTACATTTCTACATGTTACAAAGTCTGCTAAAATTGGTGAAAAAAGATATTTACAAATTTACAAGTATATTACTATATCGTCTCAGGAATAGCTACCTTATCCGGAATTTCTGTTATATTTATTTCTGAATTATTACTACAAGAATCTTGCTCAATAGAAAAATATGCTAATGGAATAGATGGCCATAAAGAACCCGCCATCCAAAATCCAAGAGATGTGTACATTGCTAAATCAGAATCAGACTCTTTTCCAACTAAATCGTAAAATCCTTGACTTAATATAGGTACTTTCAATATTATTATAAAAGTTACTATTACTGCTATTACGGGTTTCAAAGATTGTAACAATATTGTTGTCCTTTTTGGTTTTTTACAATTGTAATTTTGAGCATATCCCATTGTTATTGTTAAAATATAAACACTAATTCCAATTACTAACGGTAATATATGCTCTTTATCAATAGTTAAATATCCAGTATAATATATTATTCCAATAACTTGTATCAAAAAATATACTAAGGAAGACTGTTTTAGTATTTCTATTAAAAGGAATTTTGAACTAGACGGATGAGGATTAAAAAATGTACATACACAAAAAATTACTATAGAACAAATAAAAGCCAATAATATAATTATATTACCAAAAGATATTTCCATTACCTTAGAAGTATCTTTTTTTTAGTTTATAGTTATTTGACTAAACTCCACATATACAGCTGTATTCCAAGAAAGTGCTCATCATATTATATAATTTTGAATAAAATACAAACGTTCATTATTATTTAATTTACCCCACATTAAACATACCCGCTTCTTTGTTTTCTTATATTCATTCATAATATCAAATAACCAATAATCAGTATATTCATCTTGTATAGTTTCAACAAGAACTCTTGAATATGCGTTGTCAATAATTGTTGACAAATTTGGTAATAAATTATTTGTTAACATAAAAATAAGTATATCCAATTCCAAAAAATACCACACTAAACGACCAACTTTTACTTTAATTTTTTCATATATTCCATTATTTAAAAAATAATTACCATAATCGTCATACAAATTATGGTAATATTTGAAAAATATTATATTCAATGTAGAATGATAACTTCTTATATCATCGATCAATTCTTTTGATTGATATTTTCGAGTATACGGCTCTACAATATTTATAATAACTTCACTTGGTATTTTGTTTAATAATTTCATTCTATTTAAAGTAAACTTATCATTAATATTATTATGATTTTTACCTTTAAGAAATGTTTTACATTTTTTTTATTCACTGAATTAGCTTTCACATTAGAATTTAAACCTAATATTAAATGTACATATAAAGGAAAAAAACCACAAGCCATATTGTTTCAAGGTGGGGGTACACTTGGAATTATTTATGCGGGAGTTGTAAAAGGACTTGAAGAAAAGGGCTTATTAACTAATATAAACAAATTTGCAGGAACTTCTGTTGGGGCACAAGCTGCATCTCTTTTAGCATTTGGATTTACCGGTAATGAATTAATAGTCGCTATTAAGAATATACCTTTACAGGATTATTTAGACGGAAAACCTGGTATTATTAGACGAGTTTTTAATTTGATTAAAAATTATGGCTATTATATTGGAAAAAATATTGAAATCTATCTTGAAGATTTATTTGTATCAAAATATGGTATCGAAAAATGTACCATGCAACAATTATATGAACTTAGTGGCAATGAATTAAGAGTCGGAGTATGTAATCTTATTACAAGACAATATGAAATGATTGATAGACATAGTCATCCGAATATGCCTGTCAGTGTTGCTTGTCGCGCATCATCAACTATACCTCTTTTTTTTGAACCAGTTTATTGGGAAGATAAAATGTTTGTTGACGGCGCCCTTAATGCTAATCTACCCGCACATGCTTTCCCAAATACTCCATCATTAGCATGTAATCTTGTAAGTGTTCTTGAATCAACACAAAATAATTTTTCTAAACCTACCAATATTATTCAATATATTAGGGCAATTTTAAATATTATATTTTATGCATCCCAAGAAAAACATGGGAGAATTACTGACGAAGAAAACACAGATACAATAAACATTATATATCCAAATAATATAGGTTCATGTGATTTTGATATTTCTGAAAAACAAAAAAATGAACTGATTAAAATTGGACAAATGGCAGTTGATAAATATATAAATATAAGTTTTCATCACCCAATTGATTTTTGATTTTTATATGTCTATATTTTTCTTATGCACTAGAACTTGCTCCTTGTCTTTGTAATTGGGCAAATTTTTCAGATGCATTAATACCTAAATCTGAATATGCATGATAACATAAAACTTTTATCCAATTAAATGTTGCATTAATATTTTCATAAGACTTGTTCTTACGCATTGTATCTACCAAATCTTGTATTCGTTTTATTAAAGAATGAGCATAATTTATTTCAGTGTTATTTTTTGCTTCTTTTGCTATTATTTCTGTTGCATCATATTTCATAAAAAAATCAAAATTATTTGACAGTATATTTGAAACAAATATATCCTTCAATACATGAGTTTGAAATTGACTTATTATTGAACGCGCGTTAATATGGGTTATCTCTATGTATGTCTCTAATTTTAATACATCTTTCTCTAAATATTTCATTTTTTTAAAATCTCCAACTAATCCATGAACCGCAGAATTAAATTGAGATAAATGACTCATAGATATATTAAGCATAGGTTAAACTTAAGCAATAAAAACGGAATTTTTATTTCAAAATTCAATATGGACACCACGATTCTAAATCCCAATATAAATCTGTTTTGATCCATTCATCATTATCAGAAGACTCTTCTAATACTTGTAAATTCTCAAACATAACACCTATCTTCCTTCCATTATACAATATGATTTGTACTGGTGATGTACTTGATGTACTTGTTTGGTCATTTAAAACTTCTTTTTTTATACTACAGGTAGGTAAATTTGATTTTGTAGATATATTTGAACATAATGGTGGATGATAATGTTCTTCTAAACGTTTTGACATTTCAAGAATTGCACCACTTGTTGATAATCCCAATTTTTCTAAATTTTCTTTTAGATCATTTTTAGTCATGTTTCTAATCTGATTTTTAGTAAGATTTCCTTTTAGCTTTTCTTTCAAAGCGTTATTCAATGGCTGTTTATTTTTTTTGTCTTTATTATTTGGCCTATAAAATGAATCCAGTCTCTCTACCAAATCATCTTTTCCACCATTTGTTGGCAAATTCAATTCATTTAGAATAGAAATTATTTCCTTTTTTTTCATTAATCGAATAGCACTTCTACATGGTACATCTTTTTTCGATGATTTCACCTTTTTTTCTTTTTTTATTGAATCATTACCATGATAATAAATCATCAAACGTTCATGTAATTCAGGGCGTGATCCATTTGAATCTAGATTTAAAGATTCTAATTTTAGTTTGGCATCACTCTTTTTCAATGTATTAATTTGCGTTTTGGTTGGAATTTTCCCTTTATCCGCCATTATGGCAGTTTTTTGTTAATCTTGGTATTTAATATTTTTAACTAAATAGTTATCATTTTTGTGTGTGTGTACATTTTTAAATCTAATAAATTGTTAAGGAATGGATAATACAAACAGATTAACTAATATGGCAATGCCACAAAATCTACAAACTATTACTAATATAGAAAATATACAAAACAAAATTAAATCAATTGGTTTTAAAAATATTGAAAAGTATTCTATTATCGGACTTTCTATCACTTTATATATTTATGCCCTAATCAAAATGACTAATCATTCTCCATCAACAAGGGCATGTTTCAATAAACCAAATCAAATTATGAACAATGGACTTATTTTTATGGGCTCTATATCATCTTTAATATTTCTTGGTTTATATTTGACAATTCTTGGAGGTGGACATAAACCTATTTCAGTATTAATTGTACTTATTACATGTGCTATAACAATTGCTTTTGGTGTACACTTTTTTTTCAGCTGTGCATTTGTTAATAAAAATGTCAATTTTGAACTTAGTGAGAATAATGCCATTAAATCATTACAAGTTCTCTATAATGAATTAATGATTGGAGTAAAACCCATTTCCAGATGTATTACATATCATACCGGCGATTATTATACATCTAATAGCATAGAATGTCGAGAAATTGATGGATGTGTTACATCTGCTATCGCCGCATGTGATGAAAGAAATGGTGCTAAGTTAGTTGATTTTTATATTGCATCCAGTCATCAAAGTTGTGTGGCTCCTTATTCTTCTGGCAATTATGTTAGTACAGAAATGTTAAAAACTGTTCTACAAGCAGGAGCCAGATTTTTAGATTTTGATATTTATCCACAAGATATTAATAATGAAATAGTACCAGTAATACGTTCAGAATATAGAGGACTTAAATCTCTCAATTATTTATCATTAGAAGAAGTGTTTGAAGTAATCTCAAGTTATGGATTTGTAGAAAAATACGACGATCCTTTACTAATTCATCTTAATATTAAAACCAATAATTTGGGAGTTATGGATACAATTGCTAACACATTTGTTAATTCTATACATGGAGATCATATTCTTGAACCAAGATACTCATATCATTCAAAAAAATCTGTTGCCAGAGAACCAGTTTGCAAATTATTAAACAAAATTGTTCTTATAGTAACTGGAGAAACAAGTCATACACTTCTTGATGAATTAGTTAATTTACATACTTCAAATAACGCCAGAATATTAACATCAAAAGAAGTCGGTTCTCCAGTCAATCCTAAATCTTTTGCATTTTCAAATCAAAATATTTATACTATTGTAATTCCAGAAGAATACGAAGATAATACAAATCCAGAAGTTGCATGGACATATGGCTGTCACGCATTCATGATGAATTATTGGAAACTTAACGATATTATGAAATCTCATTGCGATTGGTTTAAACAATCTTCCCTTGTAATGAAAAAATTTAATTTACAAGAAACTAGGGTTGATATTAAAGACATTGTTGAAAAAGACAAAGCAAATGAAGATGAAATGAAACAACTGGCTAATATTGAATTAGAACAAACAGAGAAATTTGTCTCAAAACCAACTATAACAGCTTCATCTGTTTCACAGCCCCAAAAATTAGAAAGTTAATCACATTCATTCTTTACAATACTATTCAGAATTTTACATTGTTTATTTGAATGATTCCATACGTTTGCATAACAGCATTCTAAAAGAATATTATACATTAAGTCACAATCAGTACCCTTTTTACTACATAATTTATCAAAATTATTATTCAATTCACTACATTCTTTTGAACTTTCTTCTTCTTTACATTTTAACAGCATCTTTCTGAATATAGTTTCACACACATTATGAAAAACCATTTCAAGATTATCAACAGAAACATTTAAAATTCAGCACACACCTCATCATCAGCTTTTTTACATTTTTTATAAGTTTTATATATTATGCTAATTTATAAAAATAATACTACAGTGTATTGTTATATACATATTCCAAAAAATTCAGGGAAATTCATAAGGAATAACATTAAAAAAACATCACATAATATTGTTTTAAAAAAATATTGGTACGTGAAAAATAATTTTGATATGGCACATATACCCTTTATGTGTAATAGTAAGTATATTAGTTTTTTAAAAGGACAACAGATTAACTACTATACATATACTAGAAATCCATACAACAGAGTTATAAGTGCTTTTTTTTATCTAAATAACAAATCTAATATAAATGATTTTAAAAATTGGGTCAAGGAAGATCTAACAAAATACGATTTTAATACAAATTTTAACAGTAAAATTATTCATTATTACCCGCAATATATGTTTATATGTAATTCTGATTTTCAAATTAATGAAGTTAAATTTGAAAAATTAGAAACTAAATATTCAAGCATAAAAAAATATAATTTACCTGATTATTTTGATTTAGAGACCATTAAAACTATAAATAAAATATATAAAAAGGATTTTGAATTGTTCAATTATAAAATAATGTATACATTTTAGGCATCAATGCAATGGATAATGATATTGATTCATATAAAATTCATGATTGAATGATTTGTTTTTATGTTTTTGTTTTTACCAACTAAATACCTAGCGCTTTTTTTCTTCTTTGTAAATACTTTTTTTGTTTTTGCTTTCTCACCAAGGCTTAAAATTGATATTATATCGTTATTTACAAGATTAATATGTAACTTATCTCGATTATTACAAAATTTCATATCTTTTTTTGTCATATTATCCATATGACATACTGCTGATTTATAAAGATTTAATGGTACTGTTGCACAATTAAATACATGTACTTCGTATAGTTTTTCACCTAAATCTGAATCAAGTAAATCAATCGCAACTCTGCCACCTAATGATGCACCTAAAAGTATTACCTTATAATTTGGATATTTTTTGTATATTTGTTTCAAATTGTTATAGCTATTTTTATAAATAGAACGATTCTTTTCTTTTCCAAGAAATAATAAAGCATCCGTATAAAAATCGTTTTCTTCAAATTGTGCTACATCAGTACCCCGTATTGACATTACTACTGTATTATTTACATTGTTAATATAAGTCACATATTTGGATGTAGTTAAGTCTTGTATTTTATTATAATCTTTCAATATTTTTGAATTTAGACTTATTTTTCTTGTTTTTTTGTAAAACATCTTATATCTTTTTGATGTTTCACCTTTTTCTTCCATTCTTCTTTTTGGCCAACTATGTAATGCTAATAATGCATATACTTTTGTAATGTTATTCTTATTTTGCATATTTATATCCAATGTTTTTATCAATTTTATAAAAATGATTATACGTTTTTGTATATAACAATATATCACTAAAACAACAAAATAAAATGGAGAATTTACAATCATCTTTAAATATCATGGATGAAATTACAACCAAAACAAAAAATAGTTTAAAAGTCATCATAGATAAAAAGTTCTTCGCACAGGAAGAATGGAAACGCTCATTAAAGAGAAAGGAGAAAAAGCTTATGACCGAATTAACAAATAAGTTCTATTTCTCTGTAAGAAGAGCCATTAGTGTTTCATCTGAAAAGGGAATGTATTATTGTGTTATTGAATTACCCATTCTTTACTTTGAGAGAATGCCTTATGGAGGACCACATGATTTAGATTGGGATCTTAGTTTCAGAACTGAATATGATACTGATGATTTAATTTATAAAAATGGCCTAGGTAAACCAACCACTGTTGCATACAAATGGCTTAGATGGATTACAAAAAAAGATAATAAGGACCTTAAGGTTGATGACAAGGGAGAGGAGCGCAATGTACCATATTTAGGTTACCCAATCAGTTATAGAATAATTCCACAGAATCAGCATCTAAAAAGATACTGTAAAGGGGGTGCTTGGTATGAAAAAGACGACAATAAGTTACGGTCTAATATTCTTATTGAATTCAGATGGGACGAAATTAAGAAAAACAAAGAAAAGTATTATCATTCTATACTAATAGACAATAGTGTAAAGCGCAATAATGATCATAAAATTGAACCACAGAATAATGAACTTTTAGAACAATCTGCGTGGGAGACAGGAGGAGATTTTTATGAAAAGGATGGACTTGGAACTACTTGGGATGGCAGACCTAGCAGTACGCGCATAACTAATATAGAATTTGATTTGCACCATCTTCCATCAGGCTATAGATAGTTTACATGCATTTTCAAAATGCGCTATTGGATTTGTTTTTTTATATTTTCTGAACAATTATCAATAAGACATTCATTGTAAGGTATACTAAATTTTTTATTATCATAACTGCGTGTTAATATTTCTTTTTTACAAAACTCTAAAGGATCATAATTGTTTTTTGAGTATATAGATTTGTTAACTAAACAAGATAATGCTCTCTTTTTAAATACAAATTTACTTACACAACTTGAAAATTTGGCAATTAAAGCTTCCTTTAATTCGCTTATTCCTTCATCGCTTAAATATTCAAAACCTGGATTTTCTTCATCGAAAAATTGGTTTCTTTTTTTTTCATCTTCTTTTCCAAGTAAAATTAAATAATGTTTGTATAAATCTTCACTTATTTTTAAATCAGAATGTTCTGGAAAATTATCAGGCAATATTATTTTTGACAATAATATTATCGTCCAATTAACTGAATCCCTATTTTCAATATTTATCCAATATTGAAATGATGGTATCAAATTATTTTTTATCTTTTTTTCAATTGAATCTAATAATTTTCTTCTTAATTCTATATCATAATCTTTCTTAGAAGAAGAATTCAAAAAACTATTACTATATCTTTCATAAGATATATCAAGAATTGATGCGACTAGCTTTATTTGCTTCATATTTGGCTTTTTATAAGTTTGTTTCCATGAATTTATCAATGTACATACTTTTTCAGGTTCTTTTATATTTAACAATAATGCCATTTCTTTTAAATCTTTCTTACTAGAATTTTTACAAACATTTTGAGGTTCGCGCCCCAAGTCTGGACTTTCTTTTGTAATTACTGTTTTACGTCTAGTTTTATTTCTACAATATTTTCTCTTTTTACGACTATACAATATTTGTTCACCTTGAATAGGCTCATACTTTTTACAAGAACCTTTTTCAGCTAATTTTGGATATATGTCTTGTACCTCCATTAAATATTACATTATTAAATAAATCTTACGCATAAGGAATCAACATTTTATGTTTTAACTTATCTATTATCAACCAAAAACTTGCCCCAATTACTGCGAAATGTGAATATTGATTTCTACCATTACCAGAATAAATAATCATTGTTTCAAATAGTTCGTCAAAATTTATTTCTTCATGTTGAAAAAAAACTTGAATGTAATGCATTCCAAAGATTATCATAAAAAAACTCAATGCTATTGTATTGGGTCTTATTTTGTAATGAAATGAAACATTTATAATAAACAAACATAACAAACCACTTATTATAGTCGTAAATGTATCGCTTTCAAGAAGATATGACACAAATCCCTGAGTTTTATCCCTATTTATAATATAATTTTCTTTACAAACTGGACATTTATTGTCTTTTTTGATATTTATCCATTTTTGTAAACATGTTCTATGTACCCATTGCATACTACCAGTACATTTACAGGGAGAAATTAGTGGTTCATTAGTATTATCAAAACATATTCGACATTCCATATTTCATATCAAATTTTTATAATGGCGATGATTCTGCAACCTTTACTTGAGTTGTTGTAAGCGATGATACATTAGATGGGGAATAACTAGAACTTTCTTGTGATTCATCTCTTTCATCATCTTCATCATCATCTTCATCATCATCATCCTTCTCCACGGCATGCACGAGTGAGTCATTGCGGATGCTCCACGGCCGTAGAGTCTGTCCCGGCCGCAGCTCGTCGTCGTTGATCGTGGTGAATTTGCTGGATCGCGATACGCCGTGGCGCAATCGCGGATCTGTCCACTCGATGAAGTACCTGCCGTCGGCTTCTAGGGATTGAATTTTGGCGTTGTACCAATTCCCGTCCATATATAGCGCCTCGACGAGGTCGTCTTCCTCGAAGCGATGCGAGACGAAGTCTTCCTTCCCATCATCATTCTCATCAGAATCATCATTATTTACTGGAGTTGTTGTAAGCGATGATACATTAGATGGTGAATAACTATAACTTTCTTGTGATTC
>CETY01016013.1_pt1 | contig 15222 bp, 22 predicted proteins | sample 361551 | NCBI WGS metagenome assembly CETY01 (sample SAMEA2623135, study PRJEB7988) | marine metagenome | biome: marine biome (ENVO:00000447); feature: deep chlorophyll maximum layer (ENVO:xxxxxxxx); material: "saline water (ENVO:00002010), including plankton (ENVO:xxxxxxxx)" | depth 45 m | reverse complement strand
AGTTTACCCTTCGGCTTCTTTGGGGATTTGTTGCCAATGGTTTGAACCATAGAACCTTCTTTAATTGTAGCATTGCGAGACATGTTGGATGCTTTCAGCATCCTCTTGTACTCAACTTCAGCAGGCGTCATTCCCATCTTATTCTCCCGCCGCTTTAGCTATGTCATCCGCAATCTTTTTCGCGGAGGCAACTTCAGCCGCTTGTTCTTCCGCAAATACGTCTTCATCGGATTTCGAGCCGAACTTGTCGTTGAGCTTGCCGTCTTTGATTTCGTAGCGAGGGGCGTGTAGTGAGCCGTCTTTTGGAATTGCAAATGAAGCCACACACTCGATGTGGCTGTCGTCAACCCATTCCGCTACTTGCGGGATTGGGTTATCCAAGTCTTGTGGATTTTCCATAAAGTATACTTTATAAGGCATGAGATCGCGCTCCGTAGTTGTAGGGATGGGAATGATAATCAGTGACAGGAATTAACATTGGATAATTCGTCGTGTTCGGGTAAAGGTATTTCGTCATGTATTGCACTAAGCTGACTCTCTTCTCCAAGTTAGCTAACGACCCTGTCTCAAGCGAACTAATTCTAGTAATCCGGTCTTGAATAGTGCCAGCAGTATAATTGCTGGAGTAGTTGTTATCGCTTTTAAAAAGCGCAAAGCCATCATCGCGATACGGAATTAAATATCTGGAATTACCGGAGCTGGTGTCTTGTATGTCTATAACTGTCGAGTTGGAGTTCACTTTGTCTAAAATAAACGCCATGCAACCGCTGTGGTAATAGTAATAGGGAGCCATAACACAGACAGTCTTTCTGTCGACGGTTTGTAACATTGACGTTCCATAGACATTGCCACTGTCAGCTCCATAGCTGGTCGTTCCAGTCGTCTGCCCTATGTATGTCGCGTCAAGAGCTGCTCCGTTGGTTGGCGGTGTAAATCTATAATTTTTAAAACCGTTATTTTTTTGCCAAGTTGCTACCCGAACACCGCCATCGTTGCATAAAACCATGTACACGTTGTAGTACGTCTCATTGTCATTGACTGCCCAGTTTGGCAGGGTCACATCAAAATGAGTTTGCTTGCCAACGCCAGCGGCGGCAAACGCGGCTTTCGGACTTGGGTTCGCGTCAAAGTCAATACCTGTGTAAATCGTGCAAGTATAGATTCCAGCATTTTTCATTCCAAAAACGATTAGTTCTTTGCGTTTGAGGTTGTACGACGCATGGTGACTTTGTTGCGATGGTATTGAGAATCCAAGCGCAAGGGAACCCGACAAGCTACTCATTTGTTGTGGCTGTGTGCCAACCGCATCGTGGGCGGTTGTGTCATTATTCGACATTGGCCCACCTATATCCTTCGCCCGAAGCCTGTCCCCTCCGATAGAATAGTTGATTGTTTTGTCGGTATGATCGGAGTTATAAATTTTACGTGCGTCATTTACCGTCTCACCAGCGGGATGAGCTATCGCATCATGCATACTGCCATCAGAGTAATGACCGGCATAAGGGCTTCCCACCATGCTCATCATACAAGCAGACATAACGGGGTACGCAGATGAAGATCCTTGGTTTGAATTGGAAGCCATGTTGGAGTGTTGTGCATACGCCGTTTGGTTTTTGTGAACATATGTGTTATTGCCAGTGTGTATATAATAGTGACCAGAGTGTGCGTTTACGCCACTGCTGGGGTTGTTGAGTGTATGGTGATTCATTTGTGGAACGATTTGACCAAAATCCTGATCGAAGTAATGCATACTAAGATAACCGGAGGTATGACTAATAAAAACATACTTGGCTGGTTGACCAAACCCGCCGTAACCCGTTTTAATAATGCTACTTCCACCGCCGCTTGATGATGCACTTGGAATGAACGCCATTTTATCGAACTCCGTTATTGTAGGATAGCAATGCGTAGTCAGTTACTGCCGACATTCCGGGGTAATTGGTCGTGTTTGGTAGACCAAAATAGGGAAGATATTTTGGGCCAGTCGTGACGACGTACCCGCCCTGTGAATCGATTGCCGAACGAGACATAAAATTATTGAGGCTCACACCGTTCCAGTTACTAGCGTAGCCGTTGCCAGCGATGTAAAAGCAAAATCCGTCATCGCGCCACGGTAATGGGATAGCCCCAGAAGAAGAACCTGTGTTGTTGATTTGTGCGTATGCGTGGTTTGTGGAGGAACCATTTTTTGGCACTGCATATCCGACGCATCCCGATCCGTAGTAGTAGTACGGGGCGACGACTAAAACGCCTTTTCTGTCGCGGCTTTCAAGCATTGTACGTCCCCAATGTTGACCTTGATCAAAGCCGTATGATGTCGTCGTGCTTTGATTTCCAATATAGGTTGGTGAAAAGTCTCCGTCAGCCGTTGGAACAGCAATTCGACCCCAAATTTTTACCCCACTGCTGGGGTTGAAACAAACAATCCAAACTGTTCCGTCGTCGCATAAAACGGGAACCATACGAAGTTTTGACTCGCTATTGTTGCTAAAAGACGACAATTGCATATTGCCACTTACGACCGTTACGGCTGAGTCCTCCATCGCCTCGTATGGGCTTGGGTACTTGTCGAAGTCAACGTTGCTGTAGCAGTTGTAGACTGCGGTGCTGCTTGTCACTGAACGGACGACAAATAGTTTTTTGAGGGACTTATTATAGCTGGCAGTGCCGTCGTGACTAGCGTCTTGCCCCGGAACCGACCAGTCTTTTGTGTCGGGGTAGTTGACCGAGTTATTCCCCCCACCAAATCCGTTGTATGGCACAGCTCTAATTTTACCATTTTGTAATTGATAGGCTATAGCTTTGTTCGTGTGATCGGAATTAAAAACGCTCTTCATCTCTTGCATCACTGCGGGAGTACTATTGCTCATTCTAGGGTGTAGCGCACCCGTCGAGTACGCACATGCGCTGTGGTATCCTCCCCATTGATTGGTCTGCATACCGCTAAGAGATATACTATTGGAAGAGCCGCTGTTACTGGCAGAATTATCAACGCCGGAATACAACGCTTGGTAATTGGCATAAACGCCTGATTGCCAATTTTGCCAGTGGCTGATGCTTTGGTATTGCGGATCGGTGTATGCGTTCGCTCCCCACGCTACAGAGCCAAAGTCCTGATCGAAAAAAGTGAACCCGTAACCCCCACTGGATGAGTTCCTAGAAGTCATAACGTAATGCGCGACAGTTCCTCCACCGCCGTAGCCAAAATCTATTTTGGTTGATCCTGATGAGGAACCGGATGAACCTCCTCCAGAGAGGTCTGATAGATTAACCATTACACAATTCTCCAACCGTTTGCGGTGTCGCTGTAGACGAGATAGAACGATGAGTTTGCGACGTTGCCGACCAAGTCGGTTGTGCCGCCCATCATCACTGATGAGTTCCTCGCCATCGTTAAATTATTTGTTGCCCACGAACCCGATGGGTCATTGACTTGTACCCATTGCCCGACTGTCGGGGATGCGGGAAGTGTGAGTGTCCAAGCACCGCCAGATGTGTTAGCGAACACGCGGTCGTGAACGGCGGCTGTATAGTTTGCAGTTTTGATGAGCCACGTTTGCTCTGTGGCTGGTGGAATTTCGGCCCACGAAGTGACCGTTCCATTTGTCGAAAGGAACTTACCTGAGTTGCCCGTCTGGGATGCGATATTTGCACCCACAGCCAACACTTCGTAGTTTGCCGAGTCCGAAGCAAATGTCCCTGATGTATGATCCGCAATGACAATGTACGAAGATACGTCGTACAGAAAAACATCTCCGACTTTGTACGCTGTTGACGTAGCCCACGTTCCTTTCCATTCGATTCCTCCCGTAAATTTTTGCCACTTGTTCGCGGCTAAGTCCGTTGCGAAAGTTCCAGATGAATGTGAGACAAGAACGCGGAATGTGTTCCCGCCATATTGTACTAGGTCGTTAACATTGTAAGCGGTCGATGTTGCCCAGTTGCCGCGAGGGTTAATTGAGGCAACAAAAATAGAAAAGTGAGAAGCAGAAGTGGGCAAGTTGCCAGTGGTGTTTGCGGTCGCTTGGTAAATGTTCCCGCCGTAAGCAACGAGATCTCCGGGGACATAAGCCGTCGCGGCATTGTAGACAGCGGAAGCCGAGATCCCATTTACGAATTGTGCCCAATAAGTGTTGTCAGTGGGGAGATTGCCCGTCGTGTTTTGAGAGGCGATGTAAATTTGCGCTCCATATTTTACGACATCGTTCTTTTGGTATCCTGTCGCGTTAGCGTAAACCCCTTCCCATTGAATGCCGTCTGCGAAGACCGACCAGTATGTAGCGTTCGGTGGTGTGTGGCCTTGGGTTGTTTGACTCGCTATGTAGACAACACCGCCGTGGGTGACAGAGTCGCCAGCTTGGTAGGTTGTGCCAGTAGCCCAAACACCATCGAAGGATAAACCTTCGACCATCTTGGCCCAATAGGTTGCGTTTGTTGGGGGATTACCCGTTGCTTTTAGACCATATATGTACACGAATACGTTACCGCCATATCGCACGATGTCGTTGCTCTCGTACTCCGTAGCGGCGTTGTAGTCGCCCGCCCAATAGAAGCGAAGCTTACCCAGATCCATTATTGTAGACATTTATATGATCTCCATTTTCAGGTGTCCTTTGTTTCCCCAAGTGAAGTTCAGCGTGTCTTCAGTCCATATGTAATGTCGGTAGTCGTTGGGGCCGCTTTGATTGTCGGGGTCAGGGATCGAAATAACCGAACCGTCGTTGATCTTTTCAACATTGAGGTCGCCGTTAGCATCGAGCTTAAATCCATAGAAGGTTAACCCTGAGTAGTCGTTATTTGGTGGGAGCGCATTCATTGTAATTGTAGACATTAATCCACGTCCTCCAAGATGGAGATCACCGCGTCGAGAGATGATGTCACTTTGCTTTTCACGTTTATTTTTTCTCCAGCCGTCATGACAAGTTTTTTACCAGCTAAAAAATCTGTCGTCGTCCCGCCTTTTATTTGCTGGGAAACGGAAAGGTGGATTTCAGTATTGTCTGCCTTGATGAGCTTTACCTCTGCTGGCAAGGATGCGCCCGTAGTGTTTGTTATTGAGCAACCAATGACGATTGATTTTTTGGAAGCGGGTACGGTGTAAACGTCCACGGCTGTAGTGCCTATGGCGTTAGATGTTTGGTTCTTGAACTCATATGCTGGCATGGTTTACCCCAATGCAACGGCCATAGCGACCGCTCTGCTGTCGATGTAGATTTCATCGTTGGTTGCGTCTGTACGGATTTTTGCCCCGCCAAGTCCTTTGAAGCTAAGTGTGTCTGTTCCAGCGTCGGCTACGATATCAGTCGAGTCCCCTACGGTTCTTTCGTCGCCCACCATCGATGTGAATGCTTGGCCAGCACCAGCGGCCATGTTCGCGTAATGGAGTGCTGAGAACGCTGTTGTTCCAGCGCTGTCTGTGAATTGTTGGTTTTGCGGATTGACGGCATACAGAATGGCGTCTGCGGCGGCATTAATCACGGCGGTGAGATTGCCAGCTACAGAATTAACACTTGCGATGTCGGAAGCCACGGTTCCGATTGAAGCTAGGTTTGTTCCGTTTGCTAGGGTGCTTATGTCTGTTGTGTTTGAAGAGACGTTATTAACTGATGCCAAGTTTGTGTTGACGTTGCCTATTTGTGTTAGTGCGCCTGATACTGCGCTCACCGCATTTAAGTTTGCCGTCTGGGCCAGCGTTGTAATGTTTGATATTCCATTGGCTACGTTTTGTATGTCTGTAAGGTTGGTGTTTACGTTTCCTATTGGGGTAAGCTGGGCGGCCACTGTTGTGAGTGTGCTTATTGCATTTGCAAGGGCAACTAGATCTACAATGTTCGGCGCTACGGTGTCTGCTGTTGTGGTGATCTTGCCGCTGATGTCAGCCAGTGCTTCTAGGTTTTGATCCCGTACTGTGATGTTGCCGCCATAGCCTGCTGTAGTTTTGTTATAGTAAAAGAAAGCGGCTGGGTTAGCGTCGTTGACCAGTATCGTTACTTTTGCGTTAGCTGTGCCAGCAGTTCCTGACCGTGTGACGTTGGCCGTGAACTCTGTTCCTCCTCCATGTGTGCCGTCTGCTGTCGAGGAGAATGCCAGCTCGTGTCCTGTGTGGCTTGAATCGGATACGTCAAAGACAAAGGTAAAGTCTCGTTTAAATATGAGTGCTTTGTTCGCAGTGCTATCTATAACGAAGTTTGTCGCAGTAATTATTGGGGTGACAGTTATTGTTCCAGTTGCTTGTGCGGCCACAACTTGAACATCCGCTATATTGGTGGCAACGCTTTGAACAGCGGCCAGCGATGCAGTGATTGGGGCGACGGTTGACGCGGCTGTTTCTGCCGCCGTCTTCGCGGCCTCCGCGTCGTTTTTGTACGACAGCGCATTCGCCACATAGGTAGCAAAGTTGGTGAATGTAATGGTTGTCCAGCCAGCGTTTGGGTCTGTGAAGGTTCCTACGCGGGACTGGAACTGCCCTATGTTTGACGGGTCTTCCCGAAATTGGAATAGGTCGGATCTGTATTCACCGCTGGAGTCGAATATATCTGCTAACAGATCGCCAAGTGTTCGGCCTCCTAGTTCTGCCGCTTCAAGGTAAGCGTCGAGTACTATCTCTCCGTTTACGCTGGAGTTGAAGCGGAGCTGATCTCCTGTGGGCCGAGTTAACGCCATCGCTTACTTCCCATCCTGACTATCAAGAAGCGCAATGAGTTCTTGCATCGCCGCTCTGCTTTTGGGTTGCAGATTAAGAAGCCTCTCCATGTTTACTATTCGGCCATTGGATGTGGCTGTTTCTTTTTTTATCTCTTCTTGCAAGCTATTCAGAAACTCCGCTTGCTGGGCTATCCGCTCGTTCATTTCTTTAATTGCTGGGTCAATGATCGACTTTATATACTCCCTTGTCTTCGGAGGTATCGATGGCGCTAATGCCTGCTCTACTTTCTTGCTCATCCTTGACCTCTCATCGGCACGATGTTTCCTTTTTGCACGTCTTTTTCTATCTGCTCCTGAGGCTGTACGGATGCGCCTCTAGCCTTCTCCATGAGTTCCATTTGCTGGGATGGGGATGGGCCATCGCGTTGTAATTGTTCGGGCGGTATGCGGAACCTGTCTATATCGGAGATACCCATCGACCTGACGGCTTCTAGTGTCATGGCCTTGAGGTCTAGCTCCATGCCAAGGCCAGATTGTGATGCGATCTGGACAGCATTCAGCCAGCTTTGTGGAGATCTGGACGGCTCTATGGGGAGTGTACCGTCTACAACTAGGTATTCGATGTCACCTTGGAGTGCCTCGCTGTCGTAGTCGAGATAACCCTCCTCGATCATCGGGGCTAGGGTTTCGGACGCGCTGTCTGCGCTCATACGGATTGAACCGTTGAGTGCTAGGCTGTCTTGTATGTTTTCGACAGACATTCGGACGAGTGGTCGTATTGATGTGGCCGAGATGATGCGGGATAGAACGCCAAGTCTTTGAGATCCTAGTTGTGTTAGGCGTTGTACTTCGTATGCGGTTGTTCGGTCGGAGCCTGCGCTTGGCATTCCCTGCTGCGCGTCGGATGCTGAAGACAGGCGCTGTTTCATTTCACTTAATGCGCCTATATCGTTCCAATGCCCGCGTGTTACGTCGGGAATGTTGGCTATGAAGACACCGTCTCCCGGAGCTTGTCCGGGGAGAGATCGGACAATACCCCAAGGATTGCGGTCTATAAGATCGCTGACGGCTACCTTCGTCGGGTCGACGAAAATAAGGTTGTTCATTGCGGCCTGCACGTTGTCTATGCGTGAGCGTAGTAGCCAAGTGGCTATGTCGTGCAGGGGTAGCATGAGGTCGTATAGTGATTGTGCGTAGGTCTTGTGGCTGTCGTGGAACAGGCCGCCTATAACGATTGGGAATTGGCGTCCGTATGGGTTGAGCTGACAGCGGATTACCATGCTCTCGTCTATGATTGTCACGAGCATCCAGATGGCGTCGACGTTTGGCAGGCCGACTTGGTAGCCAGCTAATTTGATCCACGCCTCGTCTATGATGCGGGCGTTGCCAAGGGAGAAGAAGCTGGAGTTTGATCGGCCAGTTGATCGTTCGTTTGGCATGAGGGGATCGATGGATAGACCACGACCTTCCTCCTGATGCCACCTGTGTGACTCCCAAGCTTGCTGGTCGCTGGTCATCTTATATCGATATTTTTTATCCGACTTAAGCTTGGGATATAATCCTGTCTGCACAAGGGCGTCGTATGAGCCTGTTGATGTGAAGACGCAGTATTGCATTGACTCCCAGTCTCCCCATTGTACGCGGGGATCGGGGAAGACGCGGCGGGGATCGAAGTTTGTGATCTGGTTGGTGTTTGTCTTTGCATCCCATGTGACTTTTGTGGGCGCGAAGCCATAGCGAATGCAGTCGAGTAGGTGTTGAGCGAGGCGGGCTTCGCCTGCCGTGCGTCTCATTTGTTGGTGTAGCACTTGTTCGAGGATGGCTGACGCTTTTCTTGACTTGCGGTTCAGTCCTTCGAGTTGAAACATGGGGTTGCGCCCACCGAGCGCGGCCATGAGATATGTTAATACTGTGTCGGCTATAGCGCGGGTATCGCCAATGACTGCTTTCTCGCGAAAGCGAGTAGCTTCCGCTGGGACGTAGACATCGTGTGCGCGGTCGGCAAGTTTCCAGTGATCGTATCGGCGGGAGATTCGGGAGTAGGACATGCGTTCGATTTCACGGATGTACTCGACGAGACGACTGTTTTCGTCGTCGGTGAGATCGATGGCGATGTCTTGGGAATCCATAAGTTTATTGGCATGAGCCGACAGGTCAAGGATTAGACCGTCTTCAGGGATGTGCGCTTTGGCCGAGGGAGAAGATAAAACTACCATGACAGGGATTGTCTTTCTTTTAGAGGGGGTGTCGTCCCTTTATTCTCCGAGAGCAGATGAATAATCTGATCTGGTGAACAGGCTGTTGGAGGCAGAGCGACGATCAATCCCGTTACTGAATGGGTCGTTAGTGTATTGGCGGTGGGATTGGATTTGTTTGAGAAGGCTGTCTTCTGCGACGAGAGGATCGACTGCAAAGTTCGAGTCATTGTGGAGCGGGGTTCTTGCGAGTACGTCTAGCACTATAGAGAGAGCGTCAACTTGGTCATCGTGGGAGCCGTTAGGGAATTGTTCTGTTTCTTTTATAAAATTTTCTAACCACGGGGCGGCTGTCGGGAGTAGGCAACGGCCACCTTCTATAAGGGGGGTGACTGCGGAGACGCGGGAAACTTTGTCTGAGACAACCTTGTATGGGATTACCGAGAGGCCAGAGTGTGTCTTAAGTTCTTGGAGCGCGGTTGTGCCAGACGCTTTGTCCTCTATGTACATCGCTCGAAGGCCACGGCCTCGCCACTGGTTGTTGAGTCGGATGAGGGCGCGTTTGAGTTCTGGAAAGTCGAGACGGTCGCGCATGACGTCTAGGATGTAGATGTCTCCGTCCTGTGCAAGGCCAGCGACTAGGGCTACAGAGTAGTCGGCCAGCTCTGTTTTTTTGAATGCGCCGTCTACGCCAATGACAATCTGGCTGAGTGGTGGTAGCTGGGAAAGGTCGGGGTCGTAGTTGCCCCACCAGTTGCCACGGATGAGGTTTCCGCCTTCGACATATGGGCGTTGCTGGTACTGGGACGCGAACTCGCGGGGGTCTGCGCGTTCCTCACGCTCTAGCCATGTGAGTGGGAAACGCTCTGGCCACAGGGCTTGCTTCTCTGGTAGGCGGCCTTGTCGTTTCTTCTTGGATATGGCTTCGTAGAAGACGTGATGCCAGAAGCCTTCCTTGAAATCTTCGCCGTCTAGGATTGTGCCAGTGATGTCTGAGGGATGCCAGCGAGTGTGGATTACTATTGTGATTGGCTGGCGGTTTTCCTTGTCGGGTTCTCGTCTACGCCATAGGGCAGAGTTCCAGAAGCTCCAGATGGCACGGCGTTGGGTGGGTGATTCGGCGGCTTGACGGTTGGGGTAGGGGTCATCGAGGATCAAGAGGTTGGCGGGTCGTCCGATTGTGTTGCCTGATTGGCCGAGTGCTAGGTATTGGCCGCCAAGTTCGGTGATCCAGTCAGCTTTGGCTGTAGTTTTGGACGAGATACCGCTTTCTGGGTAGGCCAGCTTTGTGTTTGGATTGGTGAGGTAGGCGCGTGTCTCTGTGCCAAAGCTTTCGGCTAGGTCTTTGGACGCTGATGACACGAGGATCTTGATGTATGGGGTGCGGGCAATGCAGTAGGCAGGGAACAGTTTGGTGGCGAGCGTTGATTTGTTATGGCGGGGCGGCATGTTCACAAGGAGATTGTGAACGGGTTCGCCCTTCTTGTTTATGAGCTGGCGACGTTCGAGCTTGTCGAGAAGATCTATGAACTCTAGCTGGTACTTGGGGATTTCCCATTCAGGATGCAGTAGACGGACGAACCCCTCGAAACCGTCTTCGGCGGCCCGTACCTGTAGCAATAGGTTGGCTAGATCTGCGTCGGTTAGGTCTGCAATGAGTGCGCCTGTTTCGGGCGCGTTCTGGTTCTTACTCATATGATGATGGAGGAGCGGGCTTTGTGTCTACGGGTTTGCCCGTAGGTGTGTGCCGCCTTCTGAAATAGCTCCTTGTTTCTCTCGAAAGGACTTGTCGTTGTGGCGAGCATAACTTCGTTAAGCCGTTCTCGTATTGCGTCTCTTCTCTTCTCTGGCGGGATGCTGGAAAGATCTAATGCTTGGAGCGCCTCGCCAAGAACTACTTGTGTGCATTCGGAGTTGATGCGTTCGGCTTCTGTATTCTTAATCTTCATCGAGACTGTCCTCTGTTAATGCGGTGAATAAAGCTTGTTGCGCCATCTGCGGGAGAACGTAGGCAAAGGATGCTGTCGGTACGTCGTAGTGGACGCCATGTGTGATCGACCCGTTGTCTTGGATAGTGAAGGTGACGAGGGCGTAGCCATCTATCTGTTTGTGGCGTGACACTTGATGCGCGGTAGTCGTTAATGAGCGGCGGGCTTTCTTCCTTTGGCGTTGCAGTAAATTATTTTTATGAACGGAGAGGCTCAATACTTTTGCCATTTTAGGTTCCCTATTTTGATAGTACCCCCCACTTGCTAGGGGAGGTGACATGGCCCACGCGCGCTTGGGGGTTTTGCGCGAGTACGCCCCCCTGTAATTGTGCGCGATTGGAGCGGCGGAGAAGGTCATTTTTTGTCATCATTTATGATGACTGGGTCAAAAGCTGAGGATTTCTGCGGTGTAGAGACAGTATTAACAGAACTATCTCCTCTTCTCTCTGCTACCATCATTTCAAGTTCATCTCTGGATAGACCTGAGATTCTCTGAGAGCTTCCTTGGGGGGAATCAACATAAGTAGCTGATATATCTGGAACAATCTTATGTAGAAGCAAACGGTATAGACCTAACTGAACCTGAGTCCACTTCTTGTCACCATTTAGGACAGCTTCAACATCAGGCTGGAGCCGTGAAACGGCTCGCGAGAGGTCGGTTCGGATCTTCGCAATCTCCCTTGGAGATAGCGTAGCGATTTTCGATGCTTTTTCGAGAGCTTTTTTGTTCATAGCTAACAAGTTAGCTATTTTGAAAGTTTCGTCGTCCCTTTCCCCTTTCTTTGAACTGTAAGGATTAAAAGCGAGCCGAAAAACTCGGTTCAGCCTCCCCAGATTTTGGAAGGTTTCATGACTGTAAGGATTAAAAGCGAGCCGTTTTGGTTCGTTTTTTTTGTCGAATCTTGAAAGGAAAAGACAATGCCTAGAAGAAATACTAAGAAAGTTAAGCTGTCTGACACTCAAGTCTTCCTGTCTTCACTTGAGAACTACAGGACTTCTAATGGTCAGCTTGATGACTACGCCGTCTCCGCAATCCAGAGCTGGGTTTTGCCTCAAATCTTCGACCTAGAGCAAACCTTGCCGATAGGCTTTGACCTTATGCCAAGGGTTACAAAGCTCTGGGATAACAAGGTAAGAGATCTAAAGCCTTGGAGAAAGCTAGTCAACGACATCGACCTTGAGCAGAGAAGCCTCGCATCTTCTTTACTGTAAGGATTTATAGCGAGCCGAATTTTTTGGTTCGCTTTTTTTTACCTCGTTTCTCTGAAAGGAAACAATCATGACTACACTTAAAACTCTTTCCGTAAATCTTATCTTCGGTAACAAGATCCTTCCAAACCCAAGAATGGTAAATCTTGATGCTGCTGGAGATCTCTATGTCAGCGTAAAAGGTGGTTTCAAGTCTTGCACTGTCAGAGACGAAACAACTGTCTTCGTTGATCCTAAGAACTACAAGGAGATCTTGAAAGCTGACCTTAGGAAGGCAACAAATGCCGACTTTGGGATTGCAGAAACTGAAGCCCCGAAGCCAGAGGTTGTTGTCCCTCAGCCAGCTAAAGCTGTAGACACCACTGAAGCCATGAAAGCGGCCTTCACCTCTACTCTGAAACCTACCAAGAGCTATGATAACTCTATCAGAGGGTTCTCTAAACAGCTTGAGAATGCTCTTAGAGCTGATCCAGTTGATCAAAAGAGAGTTGCTAGGCTTCAGAAGTCTATCTTGACTGCCCAAGGCAACAGAACCCTATCTCTTCTAGGTTCTTGATGCAAAAGACAGTGGATCAGCTCCTTGCGGAGCTGGTCTACTGGTCTTCTCTTGGTTGTCTCACAATGCAAGAGAAAATCAAAAAAGAATTACTCCAAAGGCTCTCATAATGAGAGCCTTTTTTTTGAAAGGAATTTACTATGCCTTATGATGTTTTCCTCGGTTTTGTTCTAGCTTTTTTAATCGTTTTTGGATCTTGGGTTGTCTACTCCGCAGTCTATGACATGCTGCTCAAGATTGCGCGGGCTATGCACGGCTCTGAGGTTTTGACCAAGAAATTTGACGACAGGGAGAGGTTCTGATGGATAATCAAAATGTTGCCTATAGATGGCATGGCTTAAGCTTAGAGGCTCAAGAAAGAGTGGCAAAAGAGTTCAACTTTACAGAACAATTCCCTAACGGCTTCATGGTTGCTAGAGACATCACCGATGAGATGGTTTGGTTCGGAGAACTGTACACTTGGGGGAAGGGGGAGGCTCCGTAATGGAGCTTCTTTTTTCTTTATTTTTTGATTTTTTCCTGATGATCCTTGTCTTCTCATGACAACGACACGACCACGACACGCCTGCATTTTCTTTACTTGTAAAGATTAAAAGCGATTCATTTCAACCATCAAGGAGAAGCTATGAGTAAGAGACGTTTCTGGATCAGGATCAACGGCAATGATCCGCAAAGTATGGTCATTGAAGCAACTTGTGAAGCTACTGTACATGAAGTTGCGGAAGGCATTGCAGATCAGGTGTTCGGTGCTGAAGCATGTGTCGAAGAAGTCTTCGAGTGTAAAATCGAAGAATACCTAGAGATGCTTGATGAAGCCGATGATGAACAACTTGCCGTTGCATTTATGTAGACACCACGCCTGCCCTTTTTCTTTACCTGTAAGGATTAAGGGCAGTTCTTTTCAACCATCAAGGAGATTGCTCATGTTTAGATATGAGTTCAAGGTTACTGTCGGTTATCTAAACCCTAAGTCCAATCAGTATGTTTGCACGGACTTCCTGATTTCGGAAGACTGCTACGCTGACGCATTGCTTATGGCCAACATGATGTTCGACGTCATGAAGGCATATGAGATGCTGCCAACTGCTCACATCGACGACGCGATCTTGCACGTTGAAAGAGCCAAGGCAATCTACTACTGCGATCTTAATCCCAATGCGCTAGTGCTTCTTGGCGATCCGGTTCAAGGACTTCTCGATGTTTACGCCGAAGAGTTCGGGTTGTTCTGGTATTCGCAACCGTTCTCTATCAAGCCTGCGGCGTGATGCACTCACGAACCATCTGGCATTTCAACCAACGGCTCCCATTATGGGAGCCTTTTTTTTAGGAGACACCACATGACAGGCAAACAAGAGATGAGCAAGGGCTTGCGTGACAAGCTGTATAAATTCTTCAGCTTCTCGTACACCCACTACACCTTGAGAGATCTGGTGCAAGAAATCGCTGACGAAAACTTGCAAGATTGGGACAACAGTACCGACTGCGACATCGTTGAGCGTTTGTGGGGCGCTCATGGTGATTTGGAATTTGCTATGCACGAGGCGTTCGGCGAGCAATTTGTGGAAGGAAAGTACCCTTCATGGAAAGCAAGACGACGCATGGACAACGACGCGAGAGGAGAAAGCTAATGCCTAATTACAAAGTTCGATTCGAGTATTGCAATGAGGTCGAGGCCGAGGACGAGATGGATGCTTTGATCCAAACAACCGAGTTCATAGCTGAGTGGATAGGAAGCGAAGCAATCGTGGAAGAAATTGAGGACAACGACACGAAAGGAGAGAAGTGATGCCTAAGTTATATCGATGGAAATTATATGCCGAACACACCCAACAATGGCACGCAGAGGTTGACGCCACCGACAGAAGAACGGCTCACAAAATGGCGACTCAAGATCTCCCGTTCCATGAGTGGAATGACTCAGTGAAAGCCTACTGGGATCTACATCACCCCATCGCATCTAACTTCAGGATATACAGTAGCCACGCGACTGAAGGGACAAAGCAACCACTAGACGAGCAGGTCAGGGATCAGTTGAGTAACCTGTTTTATGTAAACAAAAAGAGGAACGAAGAGAATAGCCATTTTACAAACTGGCCGAAGTCCCCTGATAGCTACAAGCAACTGGCTTCCGTTCTTGGTGTGGCGCAATCAAACGTATCAAGATCCTTGGGTAAGGACTGCAACCTCACATTGAGGAAACTCATGAAGATCGTGGAAGCGATGGATGGGGAGATTGAAATAAAAATTACGCCCAACTACACGAAAGGAGATAACGAATGAACATTTTCTTTATTGAAGACGACCCGACACAAGCGGCTTGGTCTGCCTGTGACAAGCACGTCGTGAAGATGCCTCTCGAAACGGCACAGATGTGTAGCACTGCGCTTCACTACATGATGGCCAACGACACCAGCATCAGCACGGATGGCTTGTACAAAGTTGCCTACGAGAACCACCCGATGACCAAGTGGGTGCGTGAAACCAAGGAGAACTTGGCATGGGCTGTAACACATGGCCTCGCACTGTGCCATGAGTACACCGCTCGTTACGGTAAGGTACATGCAAGCCAAGCTGTCCTGTTGAACTGCGCTCGACCCATCACCCTTGAGATGGACACGTGCAAGTACCT
>CETY01197993.1_pt1 | contig 15224 bp, 8 predicted proteins | sample 361551 | NCBI WGS metagenome assembly CETY01 (sample SAMEA2623135, study PRJEB7988) | marine metagenome | biome: marine biome (ENVO:00000447); feature: deep chlorophyll maximum layer (ENVO:xxxxxxxx); material: "saline water (ENVO:00002010), including plankton (ENVO:xxxxxxxx)" | depth 45 m | reverse complement strand
AATCCATGGTGGACCATCATTTCCGCCAGGAATACCTGTAACTGAAGCATCACTTCCTCCGTAGCAAGTCAAACCATTGACAGTTGGAATTGCAGCGTCACAAGTGTCACACAAAGCATTAATAAAAATATCTGCAGTATCAGTACAACCACCATTAATATCAGTAGCGATTACCGTATAGTTAGTACTTATCATAGGAATTGCAAAGGGATTTTGATCAGTTACATTTGAAAGAAAAGTTGGAGGGATCCATTCGAAAGTAAAGAAGCTGGGATCTGGAACCATTGGACAGGTTTTAAATTTTGTAACAGGTCTTTTGTTTTCTACACCTGTTGGTGAACCAGTGAAAGAACATGCAGAATTAATATCACTTCGGTAATATATAGCAGAATTAAAAGGGGTTATTTTATATGGGGTTGACCAATTAAAAGTATAAGCACCAGAATTCAAATTATTAAAACAAACCTCAATAATTAAATTGGATATGCCGTCCCATTCATAAGCAGTAGTAAATTGGAAATCATTCCAGCCCAATGAGACTGATATGTTTTGAGGGCTAAAAACAGTGGAAAGTCCAGACTGCCATGAATTTATGGAATTTTGGTTGGTACACCCCATTCTAATAGTAAAACCATTAAAATTATTCGTAGCTCCATTTTGTGCGGTAGTTTCCCATGAAAGTTCTGTTATTTTTCCTCCAGAAAAACCTGCTGCTTGTAATTCAGATGCCTTAAATAAATATTGTTGCTTAGCATTTTTGTAATAATGTCCAAAAGGAGCTGGGTAGGTAAATTGTCCATTGGTTCCATTATTGTTACCAACGGTTTGGAAAGAAGACTGAGAGGAACAGGATGTTGATCCACTCGGTGAACACATTGCTGGATTTCCTCCTAATAAATCAACATTCATAAATACTGAGTCACCACAATTAACATTAGTATCACTAGCAGTCAAATTAATTTGAGGTGCATAAGCAGGATAAACATCAACTGAAATAGAATCTTTCTTTTCACATCCTTGGCTACTGGTTACAGTAACTTCATAAGTAAAAGGTCCAGGCATAGAAGAACTAAAAACTGGGTTGGCTATATTAGGATTACTTAAATAAGCAATTGGGTTCCAATCATAGGTATAAGTTCCGCCAGATAATGGAGTAACACTAAAGTCTAAGGGAGAGTTTAAACAAGTAACCGTATCAGACTGAAACATGGTGTAATTAAAGTTGGGTGCGACATTTACATTTACAGTATCGACATTGGAGCATCCTCCAGATAAATTACTCACCACTTTATAAACCGTAGAAAATGCTGGATTAGCAATAGGGTCAGGGCAATTATTACATGAGAAGTTATTTCCAATACTTATAGGATCACCACTAATTATTGACCAAACAAACACATTTCCACCTGAGGAATTTAATTGTGTAGGTTCACCCTGACAAATGGTAATATCTTGTCCTGCATAAGTGCTGGAAATAACGGAAACTCCTATAGCAGCAGAAGTTGTACCCATGATAGGGCAAGCATTATCATTTACATTAACACTTATGGTGCTGAAAGGATTGGAACCAGGCAGAACTACGAAACAAAATGTGGCGGTTGCAGGTGAAAAATAGCTATTCTGAACTATTGAAGCTCCTGGAAAAAGCTGTGCAATATTAGAATTAATGTAAATTGAATCAGCAGGATTATTGTCTAGAAATTCTAACTCAAAACAAACACTATCACCTTCGCAAGTTTGAATATCAAAAGGTCCTGTTTGAATTGCAGTACCAGTGAAATTTAATAAACCTGTAGTTGGTGCAGATGGAGAAATATTGGTGCAAGTAATAATTTCAAATTGAAAATCTTGCATTACACTACCCACCAGATTACCATTAAGATCATATTCTTGAATTAAAACCACAACTACAAAATTCCCTTGAATGGTTGGAGTAAAAGTAATTTCACCAGTATTTGGATTAATATTAATACCATTAATTGGACTTGCACCTGAATACCCACCCTGATAAGGAACTGGTATACCAGGATCGTCTAAGGCATTGACTAAGGAATAAACAAGTGAATCACCATCTGGTTCATATACACCAAAATTATATACGACGGGTTGGTTAAGGCAATTATATGGGATGGGTGAAGCAGTTATTATTGGAGAACTATTACAAGATGCTGTATTACTATTTAGAACAGTTTCAAAATAATAATCATTTCCAGTACCAGTTAAGTTCTGTGAAGCATTTCTACAACAGTCATCATAGGAAAAAATCCAGCTATCACAAGGTCCAGGGAGTATTATGGTATCTCTCCATATGTGCATATACACTCCAGGAAAACCACCCCCGTTACACTCACTTTGACCTATCATTGGAAGACACAGCTGGGAAATTTCTTGCTGATAAGTTACTATTGGCAAACTAATATTAGTTGAAAAAGTAAGACCACAAGTGTTGGTTACACTAATAGATTCAGGCATGTTTCCAATGAATGCTGTTCCACAATCTTCAAAAACAGTTAGAGTAACAACATAAGTGTTGGGACCAATACATTCATAAGTAATGTTTCCGCCAGGAACATGAGACGCTTTAATACTTGAAAAAAATAGAAGTAATAAAAATGTAGAAAATATATATTTCAAAAACTTAATCAAGCTATAAATTTAAGGAAAGAATTATATAAATAAAATATCATTTGATAATAATTTTCATAAGAAGTTATAATAATTTGATAACTTTTTAATTAACTATACGTAATTTTTAAGATAAAGTTGGGTGTTTTTTTGAAAAAATAAATCAGAAGCAGAAAATGAATCCCAACTATTTACTGATTATAGAAGTTTAAATAAAAGATTGAGCTATTTACTTGTTTTTTTCTGATGCTTAGCTAATTCCTTACCAACAAAGGTTCCTTCAATAATTTGTTGTTGAAAATCCTTCATTCCTCCTGGTGTATGTGGAACCATAACTGTGTTATTATTTTCATTAGCACCAATAGCAGTTAGCGTATCGAAATATTGAGTCATCAATACAAATTGCATGATTTCTTGAGGATCTACATCTTGTAATGCTTTTTGAAAATCTTCAACTGATTCTTTAAACCCCCTTACAATTTCTAGTCGCTGTGCGGCAATACCCTCACCAGAAAGTCTTTTAGAGTCTGCTTCTGCCTCAGCTCTTTTCACAATTCTTATTTTCTCTCCCTCTGCTTCCTGAAATGCTGCTTCTTTATCCCTAGTGGCAGCGTTAATCTTATTCATTGAAGCTTTTACTAATTCATCAGGATTGATATCGGTAATTAGAGTTTTTACAATTTTATAACCATATTGTTCCATCTGTTGAGAAATGTTTTCTCTAACTGCCATAGCTACATCATCTTTTTTTCCAAAAACATCATCTAAACCTAATTTTGGGACTTCCGCTCTGACCTCATCAAAAATATAAGAGGCAATTTGTCCATGTGGATCATCTAGTTCATAAAAAGCTTCGAAAACTTTATCTGAAATAATTCTGTATTGAACAGAAATTTTTAATATAACGAAAACATCATCTAAGGTTTTTGTTTCTACATCAACATCTAACTGCTGAATTCTTAAATTCTCTTTGGAAGCAATGGTTTCAATAAAAGGGATTTTAAATTTTAACCCTGGAAGAGATATCCTATTAAATTTACCAAGTCTTTGAATTACCCAAGATTGTCTTTCTGGAATAATCATTACAGATTTTAGTAAAAGAAAAATTGCTACACAGTATAAGAAAAGGTTAAAATAAATCATAATTTAAATATAGATATTATAAATTAAAAAACAGAATTAAAGATTAATTACATCATTAGATATTTTTCTGTAATCTTCTACCATTCCAAAATTAAGTGAATCAATATTTATATTAGCTTTTTTAGTAACTTCTCCCAATAAGAAGTAATCTATATTACTAGCTTTAATTTCACTATTAAATGATTCTAGTTGTTCATTTGAAACCGTAACTATTACTCTTCCTTGAGATTCTCCAAATAAAAAAGAGTCTTTTCTAATATCACTTTTAGTATTTATTTTACAACCTAAATTTGAACTCATAGCCATTTCTAAAATGGAAATAAATAATCCTCCGTCAGCACAATCATGAGCAGCATTAATCAATTTTTTATTTATCAAATTTTTAATGCATTGATGGAGTTCATATTCTTCATCTATGTCAAAATAGGGTGCTGGAGATTCTATAACATTATGGTACTTAACTAGATATTCAGATGAAGAAATATCATTAACGATCTTGCCTATTAAGAAAATATGATTATTGGCAGACTTAAAATTTAAGCTCATTATATCTCTTACATCTTCTAACAACCCAATCATACCAATAGTAGGGGTTGGAAAAACAGGAACTTCTTTTCCAGCAACAATTGATTGATTATAAAAACTGACATTACCGCCAGTTACTGGTGTCGAGAATTTTTCACATGCCTTGGACATTCCTTTAATAGCACCTACAAACTGCCAATAAGATTCTGGGTGATAAGGATTTCCAAAGTTTAAACAATTAGTAATAGCAGAAGGATTTCCTCCAGAAACAACGATATTTCTGGCAGCTTCTGAAACGGCTATAGCAGTTCCTTTTTCAGGATCTGCATGTACATATCTAGAATTACAATCAACAGACATAGCAATTCCTTTATAGGTGCCTTTGACTAAAGCAACACCAGCATCTGAAGGATGATTAGTTGATACATTGTTGGTTCCTACCATACTGTCGTACTGTTCATAAACCCACTTTTTTGAAGCAATATTTGGCTGACTGAAGAGAAAATGTCCAACTTCTACTAAATTATTAGGAACAGAAATTTTATCAATATTAAATTCCTTATACTTTTTGAAATATGCAGGTTCTTTATAATCTCTTTCGTATACTGGAGCACCCCCTCCTAAAACAAGTGATGATGGAGGAACACTGGCTACACAAAGCCCATTTTGAAAAAACTCTAAAGTGTCTCCATTTGTTACTTCTCCAATTAATTCACAATTTAAATCCCATTTATCAAATATTTTTTTGACAACAGATTCTTTTCCTTTTTCAACAACTACTAACATTCTTTCTTGAGACTCAGAAAGTAAAATTTCCCAATCTTTCATATTAGACTGTCTGGTTGGAACTTTATCTAAATCTATTCTCATACCAACATTACCTGCTGCACTCATTTCAGAAGTGGAACAAGTAATCCCAGCAGCACCCATATCTTGCATCCCCACAACTGCATCTGTTTTAGCTAATTCTAAAGAAGCTTCTAATAATAATTTTTCTTGAAAAGGATCTCCTACCTGAACAGCAGGTAAATCGTTCATTGAATCTTCAGTAATATCTTTTGAAGCAAAAGCTGCACCATGAATTCCGTCTTTACCAGTGGAAGATCCCACAATGAAAACAGGATTGCCAGGACCCGAAGCTGTTGCCGAAATTAAATCATCAACACTCATAATTCCAGCCGAAAAAGCATTTACAAGTGGGTTTTGATCGTAACTTTCATCAAAAAACACTTCTCCGGAAAGGACAGGGATACCAAAAGAGTTACCATAATTTCCAATTCCTTTAACAACACCTTTTAATAGCCACTTAGTCCTTGGCTTATCAAACTCACCAAATCTTAAAGAGTTCATTTGAGCTATAGGCCTTGCACCCATTGTAAATATATCTCTATTAATGCCACCAACTCCTGTTGCTGCTCCCTGATATGGTTCTAGTGCGCTAGGATGATTATGAGACTCTATTTTAAAAGCACATGCCAACCCATCTCCAATATCAACTAAACCTGCATTTTCTTCACCTGCCTTTACCAACATATGAGGTCCATCTTTTGGAAGTTTTTTCAGCCAGTGAATAGAGTTCTTATAAGAACAATGTTCCGACCACATAACAGAATATATACTTAACTCTGTAAAATTTGGTGTTCTTCCTAAAACTTCACATATGTGATGAAATTCTTCTTTCTTTAATCCAAGTTCAATTGCTTGGTCTATATTGGCTGTTTTTGGAGGATTGTTTTTTGACATATTTAAAAATATCCAACAAAAATAATTAAAGATGTAAATGAAGTAATTAAAATTTTACTGATTTACTAACATTATATGAATGTTTTAAATTATTTTACTAGAATTAAAAAAGTTAAGTTCATTTGATTTCTATTTTATATATCGTATTGATTTTAATTTTATTGAAGAAAAATTCGTTTTTCAATATAAAAGGGGTTAATAAATTAGAAATTATTACTGCACTATTTATACAGTTGATGACTGGAATAGGACTTTATTTTGTTTACACCAAATATTATACAGAAAGATATACTGCAGATATTTTTAAATACTATGATGATAGCTTGGTTTTATACGATGCATTTTTTTCTAATCCGGTAGATTTTTTTAAAATTATTTTAGCTCTTGATTTTGATAAAGAGTATTTTTTAATCAACTATTTTACAGATATGAACCATTGGGATACTAGTTATAAAAACTCCTTAATGAATGAGTCTAGATTAATAATTAAAATAAATGCTGTACTAAACATAATTGGTTTTAAGAGCTATATATTTAACATGGTGACATTTGTATTTATTGGATTTTTGGGTAAATTTTTAATTATTAAAAGTATAATTCTAAAATTCAATTTAAATTATCCTAAAGTATTTTTCTGGTCTCTTACATTAATTCCAACCATAGCGCTATGGAGTTCAGGTATTTTAAAAGAACCATTAATTATTTTATCCTTTGGATTAATTTTTCATATCATTAGCAGCGATAAAATAACTAGCTGGTTAAATGTATTGCTATTAATTCTAAGTATTGGAATTATTTTTAAAGTTAAATTTTATGTTTTTATTTGCTTTTTTCCAGCCCTAATTTCATTTGTTATTTCCAATAGTTTTAAACTGAAACCCATTAGGGTTATTTCTTTTACATCTTTAATTCTATTTATTTTCTTGGCATTATTATCAAATATTGAAGGTTCTTATAACCCACTAAATATTCTTGCTAATAAACAAAATGATTTTATAAGACTTGCAGAAATTTTTGATGCTGGTAGTAGTTTTAAGATGTTACCTATTCAACCCGATTTATTATCTTTAATTAAATACATACCACATGGAATTATTAATGGTTTTATCAGACCATTTCCTACTGATATTCATAAATTAATTCATGTTTTCCCATTAATTGAAAATCTTATTATTTATGTAATAATGGGTGTTTTAATTTATAAGTTAATTTCTTTAAAAGTGAAGCTTAGAATAGAAATTCAAAACATTATTTTCAACTCCATTTTCTTTGTTACTATTCTATTTATAACTACAGGTATCAGCACACCTGTTATAGGTGCTCTTGTTAGATACAAAGTTCCGGGATTAATTTTCATAATTATTACTCTTAACCTACTTTATGATACACTTAAAAAAAAATCATCCCATTAGACTAATATTAATTTTTTTAATACTTTGTTTTAATTCTTGTAATAATAAAATTGAAGTTGATTTAATATCCCATAATGGAATAATCTATTCACTAGATGATAACAATAATGTTTTTGAAGCAACTGCTTTTAAAAATGGTAAAATTGTTGACATTGGAAAGACCCATCAAATTTTAAATAAATACCAATCAAAAAACAAACTTGATTTAAAAGGCAAAACAGCATATCCTGGATTTATAGATGCTCATTGTCATTTTTTATATTATGGACTTCAATTAGCTATGGTTGATTTATCTTCAGCAAATTCCTTTAAAGAAATTATTGAAATTTTAAAAAAAAATAATGATAAGAATGATGGTGATTGGCTTATTGGCTATGGATGGGATCAAAACCAATGGGAAGATAAAAATTGGCCCAATAATGAACTACTCAATAAAAATTTTAAAAATATAAATGTGGTCTTAAATAGAATAGATGGTCATGCCATAATGGTCAATGAAACAGCCATTAAAACTGCAAAAGTTCCCATAGACACTGTGGTCATTGGAGGATATATTGAAAAAATAAATGATAAAGTTACCGGCTTATTTATGGATAACGCTATGTCATTAATACTTGAGAAAATTCCAGAAGAAAACGAAGAATCTAAGAAAAAAGCATTATTAAAAGCACAACAAGATTGTATTTCTCTTGGGCTAACCACTGTTGACATTGCAGGTTTAAATAAGAGTGATATTGAATTAATAAATAATTTACAACTCACTGGTGAACTTAAAATCAAAGTTTATGCAATGCTTTCAGACAATGAGGAAAACTTCCGTTACTTTATTGACAGTATTGGAAAACCTTTGAAAACTACAAAACTAAATGTTCGGTCATTTAAATTCTTTGCAGATGGTTCTCTTGGATCAAGAGGGGCTTGTTTATTAAAACCTTATTCAGACCAAAAAACAACTAATGGAATGCTTTTACAAAAACAAGAATTATTTGAAAAAAAGTTAAATAAAATAAAAGATTTTGGCTTCCAAGCTTGTACTCATGCTATTGGAGACTCAACTAATAGAACCATTTTAAAATCATATGGTAAAATTTTAAAAACTTCTAATGATTTCAGGTGGAGAGTAGAGCATGTGCAATGTATAAGTCCCGAAGACATACATCTACTTAAAAAGTATAATATAATCCCATCTGTTCAACCAACTCATGCGACATCTGATTTTAGTTGGGCTTTACTAAGATTAGGAAAAAATCGATTAACTAATTGCTATAGATATCAAACTCTTTTTGAGGAAAATCGAATTATTGCTCTAGGAACTGACTTCCCTGTAGAAGAAATTAACCCAATACATACTTTTTATGCTGCAGTTTTCCGAAAAAATAAAGATGGATTACCATTAAATGGATTTCAGAAAAATGAATCTCTAAATAGACTCAACGCCTTAAAAGGAATGACCATTTGGCCCGCATTAGCGAACTTTGAAGAAAATGAAAAAGGAAGTTTGGAAATTAATAAAGCAGCGGATATGATAGTTCTAGATAAAGATATTTTAGATGAAAATCAGAAAAAAATATTGAAAACTAAAGTTCTGTACACCATTATTGATGGAGAAATTGTTTATCAAGATTAATTTTTATTATATATCATAAATGTTAAAGAAGTATTAAATAGTCATTTAACTCACATCATATAGAAGTATTTTTTTAAATTTGCAAAACTTTCATTTGGTGTATGTTTAACAATAAAGAAAAATTTTTAGGGGAAGGTCTTACATATGATGACGTTCTTTTGGTGCCATCTTATTCTGAACATTTACCTAATGAAGTCAATTTAAGCTCGAAATTTACTAGAAATATTTCCATAAATACACCTATTATTTCTGCAGCTATGGATACAGTTACAGAACATGAATTAGCGATATCAATTGCTCAACAAGGAGGTATTGGAGTCATCCACAAAAACATGTCTATAAATAGACAATCTAGCGAAGTTAGAAAAGTTAAAAGATCAGAAAGTGGAATGATTTTAGATCCAATAACTTTAAATGAAAATGCATTAATAGGAGATGCTTTAAGGTTAATGGCTGAAAATAAAATTGGTGGAATTCCTGTTGTTAATAAGTCTAAAGAATTAAGAGGAATAGTTACCAACCGAGACTTAAGGTTTGAAAAAGAACTCAATAAAAAGATTTCAAAAGTAATGACTACTGAAAATTTAGTTACTGCTAACGAAAATGTTGACCTTCATAAAGCAGAAAATATTTTACAAAATCACAAAATTGAAAAACTTCCTGTTGTTGATCAAAACAATATATTGGTAGGTCTTATTACTTTTAAAGACATTATCAAAGTAAAGCAACATCCTAATAGTTGTAAAGATCAATTTGGCAGGCTCAGAGTTGCTGCTGCAGTCGGAGTATCAAAGGATACAATGGAAAGAATTAAAGCATTGGTTGATTGCAGTGTTGATGCTATTGTAATTGATACTGCACATGGACATTCAAAAGGAGTTATTAATTTACTTAAAAAAGTAAAAAAACAATATCCCGATTTAGATACAGTTGTTGGAAACATAGCTACGGGAGACGCTGCTCTTGACTTAGTTAGAGCTGGTGCTGATGCTGTTAAAGTTGGAATTGGGCCAGGATCTATTTGTACAACAAGAGTTATTGCAGGTGTTGGCTATCCTCAATTATCAGCTATAATGAATGTATATGAAGCAATTAAGGATTCCAAAGTTCCGATAATTGCTGATGGAGGTATAAGATTTACAGGAGATATATCTAAAGCTCTGGCAGCCGGAGCGTCTAGTGTAATGATGGGTTCTATGTTTGCAGGAACTCATGAATCACCCGGAGAAACTATTATTTTTGAAGGTAGAAAGTTTAAGTCTTACAGAGGAATGGGTTCAATTGAAGCCATGCAACAAGGTTCTAAGGACAGATATTTTCAAGAAGATGAAAGTGACATAAAAAAATTAGTTCCAGAGGGAATATCTGCTAGGGTTCCTTTTAAAGGAACTCTGAAAGAAGTTATGCACCAACTAATTGGTGGTCTTAGAGCTGGTATGGGCTATTGTGGTGCTAAAAACATTGCCAGTCTTAAAGATGCAAAATTTATTAAAATTACTCATTCAGGAATGATAGAAAGTCATCCTCACGATGTAACCATTACAAGAGAATCACCTAATTACAATTTAAGATAATACAAATTTTATATATGAGACAAGTTTCACTTTTTTTATTTCTAATATTTTTCAGTACATATTTTGGTCAAGAAAAGGCAATATTATCTATAGATAATGAACAAGTTCTCAAATCAGAATTTGAGCAAATATATTGGAAGAATAAAAAGGAAAAAATAGCTACTAAAGAAGACTTAGATGAGTATATTCAACTTTTTGTGAACTTTAAATTAAAAGTAAAAGCCGCAGAAGAATTAGGTTTAGATACTACTAAAAAATTCAAAGATGAATTAATTGGATACAGAGTTCAATTGGAGAAACCATACTTAATTGATACATCCATTAATGAAGAATTAATCAACGAAGCTTACTTCAGGACAATAAATGAAGTAAACGCAAGTCATATTATGATTAAGTTAGGACCCAATCCTTCTGGGAATGATACAATGGCTGCATATAAAAAAATCGAATCTATAAAAGCTAAAATAAATTCTGGAGATGTTAGTTTTGAAGATTTAGCTGAAGAAGTTTCGGAAGATCCCTCTGCTAAATTTAATAAAGGAAATCTTGGGTTTTTTAATGCATTTAAAATGCTTTATTCCTTCGAATGTGCAGCATATGAAACCCCCATTGGTAAAGTATCAAAACCTATCAGAACAAGATATGGTTATCATCTAGTAAAACCTAATGTAATGAGAAAAGCAAAAGGTAAAATGCGAACAAGCCACATTATGATTACCACTAGTCCAAGAGTAAAAGACAATGAGGCCTCAGAAACAAAAATAAATTCAATTTACCAAGAGCTAGAATCAAACAATAAAACATTTGAGGAATTAGCAGTTGAGTATTCTGAAGACAGAAAATCAGCTAAAAAAGGTGGTGAAATTGGATGGATTAGTTCTGCAGGAAACTTTTATCCTGAATTTGAAAAAACTGTTTTTTCTTTGAAGGAAGATGGAGAATACTCCCAACCTTTTAAAACACCAAATGGATGGCATATAGTTAAGAGATTAGAGTTTGAAAAAGTTGGTGATTTAAATGATCTCAAATATGAATTAAAAAACAAAATTCAAAAAGATTCAAGAGCTCAAAAAACTAAGTCATCTTTTATTAATCAACTAAAGGATGAATACAATCTCAAGGAAAATTTTAATGCAAAACTTTTGCTTTCTATAGTCAAGAAAAAAAATATTAATGAAGATAATATTAGTGACTATAAAGAATCTAAAGAGCTTAAAAATAATGTTGTAAGTTTTTCTGAATTAAATTATTCAAGTTGGGATTTTTTGAATTATCTATCCGGAACTAAAATGCTTGATAAATGTAAAAATGATGTTGAACTTTTAAATGATCTCTATAAAAGATTTATTAATTATAAATTGATTGAATATGAAAAAACTCAACTTGAAAGAAAGCACCCTGACTTTAAAGCCTTAATGAAGGAATATAGAGATGGCATATTACTTTTTGAAATATCAGATCAAAACATATGGACTAAGGCCATCAAAGACACTTCAGGTTTAAAAGAATTTTTTAATTCCAATAGAAACACTTGGGAATATCCTAATAGAGTAAATGCCACTATTTTTTCATCTTCCTCAAAAAAAACAATTAAAAAAGCTTACTCAATTAAGAAAAAAGGCAACATAAATAATGACTCCATATTAATTATTTTAAACAAAGAAAATCCTTTAAATATTTCCTTTGAGAATAAGATAATAGAAGACTTCAAAGCTTACAATTCTTCTTATGAAAATTTGGAAAAAGGAATCAATAATCTAACATTAGTAAATAACAAATGGTTTTTTATTTACGTTAAAGAAAAATTAGACAAAAGACCAAAAGAATTAAAGGAAGCTGAAGGCATAATTGTTTCAGCTTATCAAAATTATTTAGAAGAATCTTGGATAAAAAATTTAAAGAAAAAATATGCTATTAAAATTGATGATGATACTTTGTATAGCATTAAAGAAAAACCTTAGTCCTTGAGTATTTCAATTATTAGATCAATTTTTTTTATTCTTATTGTTCTGCTGCTTTCAATTAGTTGTAAGAATGAAACTAAAGAAGTAAAACTTGCAAGATTTAATAACATCTTTTTATATCAATCTGAGCTAATCAATGAAATCCCTATAACATTAAATGAAAATGACAGTACTATTTTTGCTGATAATTATATTCACAAATGGCTCGTTGATCAAATGATAATGGAAAAATCTGAAGAAATGATTCCATTAAAATTTAATAGTGTTGAAAAGAAAATAAATAAATATAAACGTTCATTAATAACGTATGAATTTGAGCAGTTCTACATTAACAAAAGGCTAGATACTTCAATAAGTAACTTAGAAATTAATGACTATTACACTAGTCACTTGGATGACTTTGTATTAAATGATTATGTGGTTAAATGCATGTATATGAAAGTCCCTAAAAAATCAAAAATTTTAAAAGAAGTCAAAAAAAATTACTATATCAGAAATGAAAAAATGTTGGACCAAATGATGAAGTTAGGTCAAAAGGAAAATGTAAAATTTTATTACAATCCAGAAGAATGGATATTCTTTGATGACTTACTTAAAGAGTTGCCAATTTTAGAAAACTACTCTAAGGTTGAATTCATAAAGAAAAAAAAGAAAACTATAATAGAATTTAATGATTACGTATATTTTGTAAACATATTTGATTATATCATTAAAAATGGAACTTCCCCATTAAGTTTTGAAACGAATAAAATAAAGAGTATTATTCTAAATCAGCGGTCCAGAGATTTAAGAAAAAAATTAAGATTGGATTTATACGATGATGGAATGAATAATAATTATATTGAAAAATACAGATTATGAAAAAAGTAATTTTATTCCTTTTGTTAAACTCCGTAATTTTTAGAGTTTTTTGTCAAGAAATTATTGATCAAGTTGTTGCCATTGTTGGCGAAAATCCAATTCTTTATTCAGAAATTCAAGGACAAAAATTACAATTACTTCAACAAGGAATTGAACTTGAAGAAGATATAGATTGCTACTTATTAGATGAATTTATGACTCAACAACTTTTAATTCATCAGGCAGAAATCGACAGTATTGAAGTAACTGAAGATATGGTTAAGGTAGAGTTAGATCAAAGAATTCAATATTTTTCTGCTCAAGTTGGAGGGACTGAAGCATTAGAAGAGTTTTATGGAAAGTCAATAGAAGAAATTAAAGAGGAATTTTTTGAGCAAATAGAAGATAAAATGAAAGCTCAAAAAATGCAACAGGAAGTCACAGGTGGAGTTACTGCTTCTCCAAAAGAAGTGAGAAATTTTTTCTACAAGATTCCTTATGACAGTGTCCCTTTTATAAATAGCAAGGTGAAAATATCTCAAATGATAATTGCTCCTGAAATTAGTTACAAGCAAAAAGAACTAACAAAATTTAAGCTCCAAAAAATTAAAAATAGAATTAATGCAAATGAAATTTCTTTTTCTGTAGCAGCCGAATTTTATTCAAACGATCCTGGCTCTAAAACCAATGGAGGAAATTTTGGTTGGGTTGACAGAGGAGATTTTGTTCCTGAATTTGATGCAATTGCATATACTATACCATTAAATACAGTATCAGATGTATTTGAAAGCCCTTTTGGATTTCATATTCTAAAAATTGAAAAAAGAAGAGGAGAACAATATTATGGGTCTCATATATTATTGAAAAATGAAATTAGTGAACAGGATCTTGCAGATTTAAAAGAAAAATGTATTTCAATTTCATCAGAAATTAAAATGAAAAAAATAACTTGGGAAAAGGCAATTGAAAAAAATTCAACCAAAAAAATTAATGGTCCTACTGGTGTGATCTTCAATGAATCAACTGGCGATATGTATTGGGATATGCAAAATATTGACAAATCATTATTCATTGGTATTAACAATTTAGAGATAGGAGAATATTCTGAACCTTTATACTATGAAGATCCTAAGGGAAATATTGGATATAGAATTTTAAAGCTGGAAGATAGAACTAAACCTCACAAGGCTAATTTAGACGATGATTATGAATATATTCAGAAATTTGCTGTCAATGAAAAACAGATTAATCAAATGGATAAATGGGTAAGTAAATCCGCTAAAAACACCTACATAAAAGTAGATGATATTTTTAGGAATTGTTCTAACATTAAAAAATGGAATTTAAATTATTAATATAAACGAAGGATTAAGAAAAATAAGTCGTCTAAATTACTGTCAATAAATTCGAAATTTCATCATGCTCATTGACCCCAAACTCCGATTCAACTCTTTTCTTTTCCGATCTTATTTTATTACCCCCCCAAAAAGTTTTTTTTTACGTAAATTAATTGGGTATATAGATAATATTAAAATTAATGTTATTTTAACCAAGCATATGAGAATATTAATACTTTGTTTAAATATTCATTAGAAATACTAAACAAAAAAAAATATTAGTATATTTATACCATAAAAATTTACTAGATGAAGATTTTTCAAAATATTTTTTACTTTTCTGCTTTTATTACTATTTATACCTTACTTATTCCCAGACAGTTAACTTCTCAGGCAACTTTTCACTATGTAGGGACAAATACTTTACAAAACAC
>CETY01055754.1_pt1 | contig 15261 bp, 9 predicted proteins | sample 361551 | NCBI WGS metagenome assembly CETY01 (sample SAMEA2623135, study PRJEB7988) | marine metagenome | biome: marine biome (ENVO:00000447); feature: deep chlorophyll maximum layer (ENVO:xxxxxxxx); material: "saline water (ENVO:00002010), including plankton (ENVO:xxxxxxxx)" | depth 45 m | reverse complement strand
GGGATTGAATATTCTAAATTTATAAGCATAAACGTAGCTAATAAATTGTCTTTTGCAATAAAAGCCCCCTCACTGTATGATATATCTATTATTTTAGAATCATTTTCTAGGCTAGACAATTCATTGTATTGATAGTTTAATGTTTTGGCTTTAAAATAGGTAAAAGCTTCTAGTTTAGAAGTAATAAATGAGTTTTCGGGAGAGTACCTCCACTCGAGAATTGATGCAAGTTGTTTTAAAGAAACCTGACGTTTTGTAAGATTATTTTGGAAGCTGAAAAAATCACTAGAGGGAAGCGACTTTCTTATAGCAAAAGGATGTTGGGTATCTGCACTATGAGAGTCTAAACCTATTATTTCAAAAACACCACCTTTTCTATTGAATGTCCTTTGATAATCACTGAGATCTTCCATAACTGTATGATCAACAAAGTCGCAAAGACTAAAGTCAATTATTGCATGTTGGTTTTCGGGTATTTCACTAATTTTTCTTTTGAGTTTATAAAAATTTAAAAAACTACAAAAATTCTCAACACTTATGTAATAATTTCCAGACTCTTGTTCGAGATACATTAAGACATTTGGCTTAAAAAAATTTCTGCTAAAGATGAAAAAGTTTTTATTAATTATTACATGAAAAATAAAAGTAGAAATAATTCCAAACCCAATCCCGGTCATAATACCCCCATAAATGGTGATAAACAAGGTAATTAAATATATAGCTGCCTGTTCTTTTCCAACCCTAAGAATTCTTATAAAGTTATCTGGTGCAGCCAACTTATACCCAGTATAGACTAAAATTGCTGCTAAAGCAGGTAGGGCGATTTTTTCTATCTGATTTTGAAATATTAAAACAAAACCTATAAGAAATATAGCATGAAAAAAATTGGAAGACTTATTACTACCTCCATTGTTTACATTCACAGAACTTCTGGCTATTACGGTGACTACATTTAAGCCTCCAATAAGACCACTAATAAATGTAGCTAGGCCTAGAGCTTTTAAGTCTTTATTTACATTTGACCGCCTTTTTTCTGGATCTAGTTTATCAACCGCCTTGATACTTAATAGGGATTCAATGCTTGCAATTAAAGTTATTGAAATAACAGCCGAAAGAAAACGTTTAGTTGTTATAATGCTAAAATCAGGAAAAGGAAGGTTTGATAATAAATTATCCGGTAAAGATATTAACAAGTCTTCAGAAAGACCAGAACCGCTCAAGACAAAAACTTCTAGATAATAGAATAAAGAGATTGCAAAAATAATCACCCACATGGGCGCAGGGATTAAATGAAATAAAGGGTTTCGAAGTTTTGAATAAAAAACAAGAATAAAAAAGGAAAAAACACCAATGAATGCGGGAATTAGGTTTTCTCTTGTAGGATTTAATAAAATAAATAAAAAAGAGTCTGGTATTTTAGAAAGGACTTGAACTATGGTGCCCTTTATTTCTGTTATTCCAATCATGACATGAGCTTGCTTTGCGAGTATGCCAATACCAATTGCCGCAAGCATTCCTTGAAGTGCAGATGAAGGAAAAAATTCACTTAAAGCTCCTAAGCGAAAGAGACCAAATAAAAACATTAAAATACCAGAAAAAACTACTGCGGCCAATGTGAATAAATACCCTTGGTATAGATTCCCTTCTCCCAAAGAGTTTATAGAAAATAAAAGAACTACAACAAGACCATTACCAGGGCCTGTAATAGTTAGTTTTGATCCCCCAAAAATTGAACAAATAATACCACCAACAATAGAAGCTATAACGCCAGAAATTGGAGGGGCATCAGAAGCAATAGCTAATCCAAGAGCAAGAGGGAGTGCTACTAAAGAAACAACAAATCCAGAAAAAATATTCTTAGGAAGGTCTCCGAAAAACTCTTTTAAATTGTATGAATTAGACATTAGTATTAGGTTTAATTATAAGAACGTCTGTAGGAAGTTCAGATAGAATATAGTCCAAATCTTTTTGGAAAAGCCTACTTAAAAAATAGAACCTTTTTTCCACGGAATTTATTACTAAAATATCTGCTCGTACAACTTTAGCATAGTGACTTATGGAATAACCTCGGGTTCCGAAAATATTTTGAGATTTAATATTTTTATTTGAAATTAAATTTTTTGAAACTCCTGAAAGAATTTTAGAAAGTCTAGCGCCTTCCTCTTTATTTAGCTCTTCTTTTCTTTTTGTTGATTCTTTTAAACTTAAATCGTCATCTACATTTATATCTACCTCAGATTGATTGATTTCGTCAACAAGAGTTATATTAGGAATATTCAGAGATTTTGCATACTCAAATGCCGCCCTAATGGTTATTTCTGTTTGACCACTTTTAAAAGCATTGACAACCATATGATTTGGACGAACATGATGAATGCTTGGTTTTATCATGAGAAAAACTGAACATGGAGCCTTTCTGGTTAATTTTCGTGCAATTGATCCTAAATAAAATTTTAAAACATTTTCTCTTTGAAGAGCACCTAAAAGAAGCAGATCTATATTGTTTTTTTTACACTGATGGATAATTACATTAACAGGGTCTCCACTTTCCCAAATTGTTCTAATTGATGATGGACCCATAGGAGCATCATTTAAGATGTCTTTAAAAATCCTTTGTTTTTCGGGACTTTTAGCTCCAACATGCAAGAAGAAAAGAGATTTTCCAAGGGAACTTGAAAGCCTCATTGCCTCGTAAACATTTGCTTTCAAGTTGGGTGAAAAAGCAAACCCCATTAAAATATTTCTAAACCGGGTATTTTTCAAAAGCTAATTATATCTAAAAAAAGATACAAAAATCTTAAATATTTTGTAGAATCTTTTTGAAGGGTTATTCCTGTAATAGTAAAAAAGAACTTAATCATTTAGTTTAAGTACAGCCATAAAGGCTTGTTGAGGAATTTCAACATTTCCAACCTGTCGCATCTTTTTCTTTCCTTTTTTTTGCTTTTCAAGAAGCTTTCTTTTCCTAGTAATATCCCCACCGTAGCATTTAGCTGTAACATCTTTTCTTAAGGCCTTAATAGTTTCTCTTGATATTATTTTTGCACCAATTGCAGCTTGAACAGGAATATCAAATTGTTGTCGCGGAATTAATTGTCTAAGCTTTTCACACATTTTTTTTCCAATGCTATACGCATTATCTGCATGAATTAAGGCTGAAAGAGCATCAACTTGATTTCCATTTAGAAGAATATCTACTTTAACTAGCTTTGAAGGACGCAATCCAATTGGAGAATAATCAAAAGAAGCATATCCTTTAGAAACAGTCTTAAGTCGATCATAAAAATCAAAAACAATTTCAGCTAAAGGCATATCAAAGGTTAATTCAACCCTTTCAGTAGTTAAATATGTTTGATTCGAAATGACACCTCTTTTTTCAATACAAAGAGACATTACATTTCCAACAAAATCAGATTTTGTAATAATTGATGCTTTGATATAAGGTTCTTCAACACGATCTAAGTATGAGGGGTCTGGTAAATCTGATGGATTATTTACAGGAATTATTTCATTAGGGTTTTTTTTAACGTACGCTTGATATGAAACATTAGGAACCGTTGTTATTACTGTCATTCCAAACTCTCTTTCAAGCCGCTCTTGAATAATTTCTAGATGAAGCATACCTAAAAACCCACATCTAAACCCAAAACCTAAAGCGGCGGAACTTTCAGGAATAAAAACAAGAGAGGCATCATTAAGCTGGAGCCTCTCCATGCTTGATCTTAGCTCCTCATAGTCCTCAGTATCAACAGGATATATGCCCGCAAAAACCATAGGCTTAACCTCTTCAAAGCCATCAATGGCATCTATTTTTTCGTCAGTTGATTTTATAATTGTATCTCCAACTTTTACCTCGCTAGCTTCTTTTATTCCAGTAATAAGGTAGCCAACATCCCCAGCAGAAACAAAATTCTTAGGTTCTTGTTTAAGCTTAAGAAGACCTACTTCATCAGTTGAATAAACTTTTCCTGTGGCTAAAAACTTGATTTTATCACCTTTGTTAATTTTTCCATTGATTACACGAAAATATGTTTCCACGCCTCTAAAAGGATTGTATATCGAATCAAAGATTAATGCCTGAAGAGGCAAATTAGGATTTCCTTCTGGAGGAGGAACCTTTTCTATTATTGTCTCTAATAAAAGTTTAATTCCCAGACCTGTTTTAGCAGAAGCAGGAATTACATCTTCAGAAGCACAACCTAATAGGTCAACTATATCATCAGTTACTTCTTCTGGGTTTGCAGAAGGAAGATCAACTTTATTTAAAACAGGAATTATTTCTAAGTCATTTTCAAGCGCCAAATATAGATTAGAAATTGTTTGAGCCTGTATACTTTGGGCAGCGTCTACGATCAATAGAGCTCCTTCACATGCAGCGATTGACCTTGAGACTTCGTAAGAAAAGTCTACGTGGCCTGGAGTATCAATAAGATTAAAAATAAACTTCTCCCCTTTGTGTATATATTCCATCTGAATTGCATGAGATTTTATAGTAATCCCTCTTTCTCTTTCAAGATCCATATTGTCAAGAAGTTGATCTTGTTTTTCTCTTTCAGAAACTGCACCTGTAAAATCAAGAAGCCGATCTGCTAGTGTGCTTTTTCCATGATCAATATGGGCAATTATGCAAAAGTTTCTAATATTTTTCATTAGGTTTCTAAATATTGATAGGCAAAGATATGCAATTGTCTCCCTATAATTATCTACAGCATAAAGAACTTCAGACTTTAAACACAAAATAAGCAGTATTTATTTTAAAACACATTTTTTTTTAATTTTGATAAAAAAAATTTGACAACAATCGGAAAAATATCACTACCAAACTTTCCACTTCTTTTGGCTCCAATGGAAGATGTCAGCGATCCGCCATTTAGAGCTCTATGTAAAAAACATGGAGCTGATGTAATGTATACAGAGTTTATTTCAAGCGAGGGACTAATTCGAGATGCTGCAAAAAGTATAAAAAAACTTGATATTTACGAAAAAGAAAGGCCTGTTGGAATCCAAATATTTGGATCAAACCTTGAATCAATGTTAAAAGCAGTAGAAATTGTTGAAGCTACAAATCCAGATATTATTGACATTAATTTCGGATGCCCTGTAAAGAAAGTTGTTTGTAAGGGAGCTGGTGCAGGAATCTTGAAAGACATTCCTTTAATGGTAAAACTCACCAAGGAAATGGTAAAACATTCAAGCCTTCCAATTACCGTTAAGACAAGACTTGGCTGGGATCATAATTCTATAAAAATTGTTGAAGTAGCTGAAAGATTGCAAGATGTAGGTGTTGCAGCAATTTCGATACACGGAAGAACAAGAGCACAGATGTACAAAGGAAATGCAGATTGGTTAAAAATAGCAGAAGTAAAGAATAATACAAGAATGAAAATCCCAATCTTTGCAAATGGAGACATTAACTCTCCCGAAAAAGCCCGAATTATAAGAGATGAACTGGGCTTAGATGGAGCAATGATTGGAAGAGCTGCAATAGGGAATCCATGGTTTTTTAATCAAGTCAAAGCTTATTTGAAAGACAAAACAATATTAGCAAACCCATCAATTAAGGAAAGAGTTGAAGCAGCAAGATCTCATTTAAAAATGGCCATTGATTGGAAAGGAGAAACTCTAGGAATACTAGAGACGAGAAGGCACTATTCTAACTATTTCAGAGGAATTCCAGATTTTAAAAGGTATAGGACAAAAATGGTAACTTCAAATTTTTCTGAAGAAATCTTTAATGTTTTTGATGAAGTTTGCAACAGGTTTGACAAGCTTGTTTCTGTTTAACTATTCTAAGGTCTTATGAATTCCACGTGTTGCCCAGATAGAAGCAAAAGAGCCTAAAGTAAAGACAGTACTTGAAACAATTAAGATATTCTTTAGGCTAAGAGATACTGGATAAGCTAAAGAGGTGCCAGGAACAAAAACAAAAGGATATAGGTCTTGAGCAATTATTAAAATAGTACCAATAACAACACCCATTATTGAGCCAATAATTGAAATAATTAGCCCTAAAAAAAGAAAGATGTTTTGAATATTTTTTGGAGATTCACCAAGTGAATAAAAGAGCTTTAATTGTTTAGCTTTATCAAAGCTCATCATAATAAGTGAACCGATAAGATTAAATAATGCAATTATAATTACTAAAGAAAAAATTGTATAAACAGCAATATTTTCTGTATTTAACATTTTATATAAAGCAGGATTCTGTTCTAACCTAGATAAGACTTTAATATTACCATTGAACTTATCTTGTATATTAGAAATGAGATCTTCTTTTAAAAACTCTCCATCAGCTGTTAATGCAATATAAGAAAACTCAACCTCATTTAATCCAAGTATTTCTTTTGCAAAAGCTAAAGAAGAAAAAGCATACTTCTCATCTATTTCTTCACTTATTTGAAAAATCCCACTTACGAATGTAGATTTTGTTTTAAAAGGATTTTCTAAAAGATTTAATTTTTTTTTCTTTGGAGCTGATACCTCTATAAAAGACGAATAATCATAAACTCCTGAGCCAAGATTGGATGAAAGCTTGTATCCCAAAACTATTGAGTTTGACTCAAAATTAATCCAATCACCAATAACAATTAGACTGTCAATAGTATTAATTTTATTATATGAGTGATCTACGCCTCGAATGTAACCGGCTTGATTTTTGTTTTCGAAGCTAAAAAAAACTTTATCTTCAACTACAAGTGAAGCATGAATAACACCGTCTGTATTTTTGATTTTTTGAAAAAGGGAATCATCCACCCTAAAAACCTTTCCTTTTTTTGGAATGATTTTATAATCAGGTTCAAATTGATTATAAAACGTCATTCCAAAATCTTTTAATCCGTCAAAACCACTCAGAACAATAAATAATGAGGAAGAACTCACAATTAAAACAACTATGGCAAAAAGATTAACTCTATTTACTACTGTTAGAGAGTTTCTAGAAATTAAATATCTTAAAGCAATTCTTATAGAGAATTTCACAATTCGTTAGTTAAGTAGAAAGATTTTCTCCTAAAATAGGATTCTCAGGGTTTTTTAAAGCAGATTCAATATTTTGAATGTAATCTAATGAGTCATCTATGTAAAAATTTAGTTCAGGAACTTTTCGTAATTGATTTTTCATGATTTGCGAGAGACTATGTCTAATTTTGAACCTATTTTCTTTTAGAGAGTTCAAATATTCAAGAGAATATTCTGAAGGAAAAATACTTAAAAAAACTTTTGCGAATGCAATATCAACAGTAACATTGACCTTAGTAATAGATACAACAAGATTCGAACGCCCTTTTTTTCTAATTGAGCCCTGCAAAAGGTTTGCTAATTCTTTTTGAATTACAGATGCTATTTTTTTTTGTCGTGGCGTTTCTAAATTCATAAGGCAAAGCTAAGCATTATTTATATTTAACGTGATGTTAGATATTTTCAAAAAACAATTTAAAACTTGTAAATCACAACCAAATATTTTTTAAATTTATTCTCTTATTTAATAAAAGCTTAAATTAGCAGGTAATAAACTTGTTTAAACTCAAAGAGTAATGGATAAAAAACCAACGGTAGAACTAAAACTACCTATTTTAAAAAATATGGAGCTTGTCGCAACTCAAACCGCAGACGTAGTTGCAAAGCATATGCAGTTATCTGAAGAAAAATCTGGAGAAATTTCCATGGCTTTAATAGAGGCTTGTATAAATGCTTTTGAACATTCTGAGTCAAAAAGTGAAGTTTATATTCATTTTATGATTGACGACGAGAATCTTACAATTAAAGTTATTGACAAAGGTAAAGGATTTGATGAGTCAAATGTAAAAATACCAAAAATCGAGTCTAAGTTAAATACAGATGAAAGAAAAAGAGGATGGGGAATTTTGCTTATTAAAGAATTAATGGACTCTGTTGATTTTGAATCAGATCATACAGGAACAACACTAACAATGGTCAAAAAAAAGGACACAAATGAATAAAGTAACAAATATTGAGTTAACAGGAGGCGTAGTTGTGATTTCAACTGAAGGATATCTTAATAAAGATCTTGGAGAAGAGATCCAAAATGCTGCTCAGGAACATATCTCTAATGGAGTCAATAAAGTCTTAATTAATCTCGAAAGATCAAATATTGTTAATAGTATAGGCGCATCAATTTTAATTGAATTAATTGAGCAGCTTCAGGAATCAGATGGAGTTCTTTCTTTTTGCAATTTAGCACCAATAATTGAAAAAACATTTAAAATAATGGGTTTAACAAAATATTGCGAAAGTTACGCTACACAGGAAGAAGCGATTGCGGCAATGTCATAACAACTCACATTCATTTTGGAACCAATTTTACGCCTTAGCGAAATAAATTCCATTAGGAAAAAATTGGATTTTATTCAAGACCAACCTGGATTATCGAATTTACAAGTTTCTTTTTTTAGAAAAAAAACTGTAATTAATTCATTGAGTTTAAGTGAATTTTTTGATAAAAATTTTTCACTAAACTTAATTAATTTCAAAAGTCTTGATATAGTTGAAAGGGATAATCAAAAAGGAAAGGTATTAAATAGTGTTTTTAACTTTCATTCATATGGTAAGGCATTATTAATTGATATAGTTAATAAAAACAAATTAATAGGCATTATATTTTTACCAATTGAAAACAATCCCCCTCAGAATTTATTAGCACTTATTTTAAATTTCAAAAATCAAATTGAATGCGAAATTTATATTAAAAATATTGATAAAAAGTTATCAAAATCAAACAAAGAGCTTAGGAATAAACTGCTTGAAATAGAGTCTTTAATAGATGTGACGGAAATTATAAATAGTCAGGATGGTTTAAAGCAAAATCTTTTTGAAAACATATTAATTACCATACTTTCCATATTAAACGCATCAAAGGGGATGGTTCTCTTAAAAGACGAAAAGTCTGGCTTTTTTAATGTCATTTCTCAATTTAATATTCTAAAAGAAGAACTTCCAAACAAAATTCTAAGAATTACAAAAGGCCTTTTGAAAGAGCTTAATGAATCCAAAAAATCAAAGATAATTGAAGAACCCAAAAAATATGAAATTCTCAAGGCATCTCAAAAAAACTGTATTGCCAGCCCCATAATTACAGGTAAATCAGTGGAAGGCGTTCTTTTGCTTTTTGATAAAGAATCTAGAAGTGGTTTGATAAAATTCAATCAGCAAGATTTGAGACTTTTTGACAGTTTAAGTAAAAAAGTAAGCCTAGCCTATGATAATATTAGACTTATTGATTCATTAAAAACCTCAAATAACTTAGTAGATAATATTATGTCTTCTATAACTACGGGAATCATAATGATTAATGTTTTAGGTGAAATAGAGTTTGTTAATCATTCAGCAAAAAAAATATTTTCCATTGAGCAAGAAGGCACTTTAAACAATCACTATTTTATGGTCTTTCAGAATAATCCAAATTTAATTTCACTTTTGGAAGCCTCTGAAATAAAAGATGAAATTATTTATGAGGATAACTTTAAGATTGAAGATTCAAGTCAAACATCTCACGAAATAAATTTAACCCTTTCTCCTGTTTATAATGAGGATAATGAAAGATCAGGAGTTGTGTTTTCTTTTGAGGACTTATCTGGAATAAATAAAATAAAGTCCACTTTTAAAAAATATGTTTCCGAAAACATTGTAGATGAATTGCTTGAAAACGAAAATTCATTGGAGCTCGGTGGCGCACAAAATGAAGTTTGTGTTCTTTTTTCAGACATACGGGGCTTCACAGCTTTGTCTGAAAAAATGAAACCATCAGAAGTAGTCTATTTATTAAACACATACTTTGAGGCAATGATTGATGTGGTTTTCTCTCATAACGGAACTTTGGATAAAATTATTGGTGATGAGTTGATGGTCTTATATGGAGTACCTTTAAAAAATAAGAATGATTCTCAAAGTGCAGTTAACTCAGCTTTATCAATGTTTAAAGCATTAGAAAAATTTAATGAGCAAATGGCAATTGAAAATTTGCCTAATCTTGAAATAGGAATAGGAATAAATTATGGAAAAGTTGTATCAGGAAATATCGGTTCTGAGAGACAAATGAATTATACTGTAATTGGAGATGCCGTAAACTTGGCTTCAAGGCTTTGTTCTCATGCAAAATCTGGAGAGGTTGTTATATCAAAAAGTGTTTTTGAAAAACTTGATAGCAATCAAGGGTTTAAATCTCAAAAACCTATTATGGTTAAGGGAAAATCAAAAGAAATAGAAAACTGGATATATAGCGCAATTTAAGCAACCTTTTTAATTACCACTATTGTTATATCGTCAGGGTTCATTATTCCATTAGCCCAATCATCAGACAAACTGACTAACGCAGCTTTAATTTCATCTGCACTTTTTTCTGCGTTTTTCTTAATGCAGCTATATACTTTATTGTAGTCAAGTATTTCATTTTTGGCGTCAGGTAACTCCGGAAGACCGTCAGAAATCATAACCATAACATCTCCAGGGTGAAATGTTTTTTTAAATCCGTCAAATTTTTCAGTTTCAATTCCACCTAAAGGTAGATTTGGAACTAAAACTTCTTCTAGTTTTTTAGTTTTTGAAGAAAAGAAATAAGTAGGAGGCATAGCAGCAGAACTTAATTCAACAGAATTTTTATCAAACTTAGCAACACTAAGGCTCATTCTTAACCTCCCAAAGTTTACACGTTTAACAATTCGATTTAATTTTCCTAATATAGAAGAAGGTTCTCCCATTGGGATTCCATGTAAACCTGCTTTTGTTACTGAAACCATTATTCCAGATATTACTCCATGTCCGGTTGCATCTCCACAAATAGCATAAAAATATTCATCTTTTTTATAAAAGAAATCATAATAATCCCCACCAATTTCTGTTGCTGGCCTAAGGTAAGTGCTTATTTCATAGCCACTTATCGTAGGATTAACTTTGGGTAATAAACTACTTTGTAATTCTTTAGCCTCTTCAAGTTCTTTTGATTTTCTTTCCCCTTCCATCCTCTCTTTTGTTTTCTGTTCTCTATATTTTATAAAGGACCTAAATCCAAGGACAAATATTAATATATAAGTAGCATATGCAAAATATGTCCTGTACCAGGGGGGGAGAATCGTTAGCTTATAACTTGCCCCTTCTTCATTCCATATACCATCGTTATTTGAGCCAAGAACTCTAAACGTATAAGTTCCAATAGGTAAATTTGTATAACTTACAAACCTTCTTACACCAGCTTCAACCCAATCTTCGTCATATCCTTCCATTTTATATTTATACTGATTTTGATCAGTATTCCTAAAATTAAAAGCAACATAATCAAAAGAAATGGAATTATTATTGAATTCAATTTCATGTACTTTATTATTTGAAACAGCGTCAAGTGTATAGTCAACTCCACCAATATTAATATTTTGAATAATTACTTTTGGAGGGGTTGAATTCTCACTAATATCTTTAGGGTTAAAATAATTAATTCCGGCAAGACCACCCATCGCAATAAAGCCATTATCATTAATATCTGCAGTTCCTGAATTAAACTCATAGTCTTGAACACCATCTATTGGGGTATACTGTCTAAAATTTTTATTATCTGGATTATACTTAATTATTCCTTGATTGGAAGACATCCAAAAGTTATCATCCCCATCTTTAAACATATTATATAAATACATATTTGGAAGGCCATCATTTGAGGTAATAAAACCCATATCCTCTGTATCTAGATCAACATAAACAATTCCATTGCCGTATGTTCCAAAATATAATTTCCCATTATGAAATACGCCAGGCTGCTGATAAGAATTAAGATATTTTTTCAGCTTCTCTTTCTCATTGGGGATTAAGTCCACAACCTCATTTGTTAATTCATTCCATAAAAAAATAGATCTATCTGAGATAATATATGAGTTTGTAGAATCAATTCTGTGAAAACCAGTTGTAGGTTCAGTAATTTTTTCAGTTAAAATTTTATATTCTTCATATTTCCCATTTCCATACTTATCGACGATCCAACCAGTAATTGGACCCGGAAAAATAACATCTCCAGAATATGTCATGTATGGATCAAAGAACCTATTTATTTGGTTTTGATCTTTTTTTATATCGTTGTATGACCCTAAAAATTTAAAGCTATTTTCATTTTTTCTTTTAACAATAAGGTTTCCACCTTCAAAAGCCCAAATAGAACCTATGTTGTCTTTGAAAATGGTATAAGTAGTTGCATTATCAGTGTTATTCTTATTATAAACTTTTGTTGTATTGTTTTTTAAGTCAACCTTAACTATACCACCACCTGGCTCTCTAGACCCAGCCCAAATATTTCCATCCTCATCAAATACTAATCCCCATATAACTCCAATGCCTAGCCCCATATTTTTTGGACTATTTCTCAGAAAAGGTTTAAATTTTTTCTTATTAGGATCATACTTCAAAACTCCAGCAAAATTTGAAGATATCCATATGTTGTCCTGATTATCTTTTATAATATTATTAAATGATTTGCCTAGCAGAGGAGAGTTGTTTTCCCTTAGTTTGGTGACATGATTAGATTTTAAATCGACAATATCAATCCCTACATTTCCGATATTAACCCATAGCTCTTCATTTTTTTTATTATAGAATAAGTCAGAATTACCCTCTGTTATATCTAAAGTCTCAGAGAGCATTTCAATATTTTCTTCAACAATATTTGATTTAAGAACACCCTTCTGGGTTGACAAGTAAACCTCTGAGTCAGTAATTTTCTCAAAATTATTAACCCATAATCTGGATTCATTATTTTTACCAGAAAAAATATCTTTTGAGAAAACTTCCTTTTCTGTATTAAAAACTCTAACACCATTTCCAGTTGCAACTAATATATTAACCTCATCAATCCACTCAATTTCATTTACCATCTTATGAGCCAACTCCAATTCAAAACCCCTTACATAGTTAAAGTTATCTTCGTAAAATTTTTGCTTACCAGTCTCTGAATCTATCCTTATTAAACCAAAACCAAATATTCCAACATATGCATATCTGTCATCAGGAGAGATAATTATAGATCTAGGTTGTGGATAAAATAGTAAATTTCTTCCTTCAGGAATATTTATTATAGAATCCTTATAAACTGGGCTAAAATTATACCAGACTTCATTATACCTGTCATATTTAGACATATTACCCTGTTGATCTGTAGCCCATATATTTCCTTTAGAATCTTCAGTTATAGAATTAACCCACTCTAAATTTGTTGAGGAGGAGTCGGAAATAATACTAGAAAAGTTTGTAAACTCATATCCGTCAAACCTGTCTATACCACTTTGAGACCCTATCCATATATATCCTAATTTATCTTGATAAACTTTAATAGAGGCATTCATTGCAGTACCCTGCTCAACTCCATATTTTTCAAACTCGTATTCAGAATTATCTTTCAGATTCTGAGAAAATAAACTGGGGTTAGTTGATATATAAAGTACAATAAATAAGCAAATAAATTTTTTCATATTGAATTGTGACTGTTTAAGCAGCCTTTTTAATTACTACTATCGTTATATCATCAGGATTCATGACACCACTGGCCCAATCATCAGATAAATATACTAAAGCATCTTTAATTTCACTGGCACTTTTCTCCGCATTATCTTTAATACAGGCTTCAATCTTATCATAATCTAAAAGGTCATCGGAAGGGTTGGGCAGTTCTGGAAGACCATCAGAGATCATAACCATTACATCTCCGGATTTGAAGTCTTTTTTCACACCATCAAATTTTTCTCCTTCAATTCCGCCTAATGGGAGGTTAGGAACCAGCACTTCTTCCATTTCTTTTGACTTAGAAGAGAAAAAATAAGTTGGGGGCATAGCAGCAGAACTAAGTTCAACAGCATTTTTATCAAATTTAGCAACACTAAGACTCATTCTTAGTCTTCCAAAATTTACTCTTTTGACAATACGGTTTAACTGTCCTAAAATTGTTGAAGGCTCTCCCATAGGGACTCCATTTAAACCAGCTTTTGTGACAGAGACCATAATTCCTGAGATTACACCATGACCAGTAGCATCACCACAAATAGCATAAAAGTAGTCTCCTTTTTTATAGAAGAAGTCATAATAATCTCCACCTATTTCGGTGGCGGGCTTTAAATAAGTACTTATATCAAAACCTTCAACCACGGGAAGCACTTTAGGAAGCAAACTAGTTTGTAGCTCCTTCGCCTCTTCTAATTCTTTAGATTTTCTTTCGCCCTCCATTCTTTCTTTGGTTTTCTTCTCTCTATATTTAACAAAGAAGGTTACAAAAACAATTAAAAGAATAACATACCCAACAATAGATTCAACCCTTAACCACCAAGGAGGAAGATTATTAATCTTCAACGAAATTATATTTTCACTTTGTTCACCACTACTATTTACAGCACTTATTCTAAACTCAGAAGAATAAAGCGGAATCGATTTTAATGAAATTTTGTTATTGTAACCATTAGATAAAACATCTTCATATATATCTGAAGTCAAATAGTATGTAATCTGGTTTGGTTTGAATGTGGAGTTTGTAAAAAGTGTTAATTCAACTGAGCTAATTGAATTATCTATTTGTATTATACTATCGTTCTCGATAGGTAATATGCGTTTTTGATTTTCTTTATCATATCCTATTGCATTTAAAATATGCAAATCAAACTTCTCTTTTTGAAAATCATCAATTTTATCAGGATGAAATTCCTGAATCTTATCATTTCCTGAAACAATAATTTTTTCTTCAACAGAGTGCAATGCTTCTCTATGAAAAGAGTTAATATCAAGACCATCAATACGATTGATATTTCTTATTTCTCCGTTTTTATCTATTGAATTAATCCCATTACCTGTTTGAACCCATATCATATCACCTCTTTTCATAAAATCATAGATGTTATTTGAGAGAAGGCCATCATCAACTTTTGTATTGGTGAACAAACTGTCTTTTAGGTTTAATGAAAATATACCATCCCCTCTGGTTGCAATTAAAAGAGATTCAGACTTGTCATTATAAAACAGCTTTGTTGCTGAGCTAGAAGCTAATGTTCTATTATTCGCTTCTTCATATTCATAATTTTTTATATAATTATTAAAATCCTTATTGTAAACCCTAAGTCCATTATTAACATCTGAAACCCATAGAAAAGAATTAATTAATTCAATATCACTGAAATTTTTTGGAATGTTAGGGTTAATTAATTTATTGTATTTGAATTTTATTTGACTGTTAAAAAAATCGTTTTTAAAATTTTGATCAAAATTATCAGGAATTAAATATGAAACTAT
>CETY01195930.1_pt1 | contig 15271 bp, 11 predicted proteins | sample 361551 | NCBI WGS metagenome assembly CETY01 (sample SAMEA2623135, study PRJEB7988) | marine metagenome | biome: marine biome (ENVO:00000447); feature: deep chlorophyll maximum layer (ENVO:xxxxxxxx); material: "saline water (ENVO:00002010), including plankton (ENVO:xxxxxxxx)" | depth 45 m | reverse complement strand
CAAGAACAAGAACAAGAACAAGAACAAGAACAAGAACAAGAAAAAGAGCAAGATGAAGAATTAGATCAACAAGTTATAGAAGTTATAGAAGCTGACGAAGAAGTTGAATCACAAGAAGATTCATCTGAAAAAGCGGAATTATTAATGGATGATATTGATTCAATGACAGTAGCACAATTAAAAGAAACTTTAACAAAATATGGAAAAAGTTTTACAAATACTATGCGAAAGAAAGATCTTCGTGAATTAGTAATATCATTGTGAGATTAAGTACAAAACAATATTATATAATTAGTTGAATCTCAAATGAGGAATAATATTGTAAAAAAAGTACCAACAAGAGCAGGTGGTATCATATTTGATAACAATAAAACGCATATTGTTTTAGTTTTAAACAAAGATTCTTATTATAAAAAGGAATTCAAATGGGGTCTTCCTAAAGGTCATTTATATGAATATGAAAGAAGATTTCCGTATTTAGGAGCTCAAAGAGAAATTTGGGAAGAAACTGGAATATATTTTCCTATAAAACAAGATTATTTCTCGATATCTATATATGATACATTATATTATGTACTAGTATTAAATAGGGAATATAATCCAACTTTTACACCAAATGATACAGACGAAATTATTTTTGTTAAATGGATTCCAATATCAGAATTACCAACTTTAAATGTTAACAGAACTTTGGCAAAACTAATTAAAAAATGGAGAAATATTTTTCCAACACATATTGCTTCTTGTAAAAATGATTAAGTAATACTTATAATAATTAATTATAGATAACAAATATGACTAAAATTACTCTTGAATCCAGAGGAATTTCAGTTTCTATTCATAATTCTAATCAAGGAGAAGACAATATTGAGTCTATTGGGTTTGCATTTCTTGGAAAAATTGCAGAAGAAGCTCTTAATAAAATAAATAGTAAACGAAAACTTAATAAATTAGTAAGTGACGATTTTGATTCTTCTGAAAAAGAAGATGATGGATATGAAGAGGAAGATGAATATGAAGAAGATGAAGAAGATGAAGATGATGAAGATGATGAAGATGATGAATATGAAGAGGAAGATGAAGAGGAAGAAGAAGATGAAGAAGAGGATTATGATGAAGAAGAAGATTTAGAGAATACAAAGACATCTAAGTTAGATTCAAAAAATTCTAATAAGAAATTTACTTCAAAACCATCGCAATGTCTAAAGTATATTAAAAATAATAATAAAGACGAACTCATAAAACTTGTAAATAACAGTAGTGGGAAAATTCGTATTAGGGGCACAACTAAAGATCAAAGAAATTGGGTATATCAAATATTTTCAGAAATAGATAATGTAAGTACATGGTCTTGGTACGGGAAAAATGGAAGAGTTTTGGTAATTGATATATATTCACAAAAAAACTAAAAAAATGATGTAAAGTCTAATTTTATTTATTAATAACAATATGGATGAGCCTATTATGACTAAGTACGAGTATACGCGTATTCGTGGTATTCGTATCCAACAATTAATTGATGGAATGCAACCGTTTGTAGATTATGATAAAGATGAATCTGAGGAAAATATATTCATTAGAGAGCTAAAAGACAAAAAGATTCCATTAAAAATAACGCGTCCATGTGGTTATAACAAATCAGTTGATATTCCGGTTTCAGATATGAATGTTGAAAGATTCATTAATTAAAAAAATGGTTTAATAGATAATAATCATAATAATCATGAATTGTTTTAATTGTTTTAAAAAAGAAGATTTAGAAGATTTAGAAGATTTGAAAAAACGAAATGAAATATTAGAAAATGAATTAAAAATATTGAGAAACAAGTTCAGAGGAGTCGATAAAGCTTTAATGCTGGAAAATAAAATATTAAAAGAAAAATTAGAAAATTCCGAAAAAGAATGGGTTAATCATATTGATGTATTTGTTGAAAAGTGGTATGAGGAAAATAAAGATAATATTGATATCGGTGTTGTAAATTTAGGTTTTTTTGAGGTCGATATTTTACCAGATTATATAGAAAAACATTTATATAAAAAAGTATTAAAAATATTATATTCTTATTTAACAACAACACTCGCTCCGTCTTAATAAAATTTACTTTATATGTTTAAAGCAAAAGAGGTTGTGGTTGGACGATTTTTTGGAGGGCGACCTCTTTTCTTTTTAACTGGTAAATCAGTATTAATCTTTACTTCACGTGTCGATTCTTCTGGGTTCATTTTAACCGATTGTGGCATCGATACTACTGGTGTTGGTTCTTCACGAAATTCTTTAATTTGATTTAATATACGTTCAACATCTTGATCCTTTGGTCCTGACATTTCTTGACTACCTGGTGGAGGGGGTGCATCTGGTACAAAACTCGGTTGTGGTGGTATGAATGTAGGATGAGATGGAGTACTTTGGTTTAACATATCATCAAGAACATGACCTAAACCTGGATTGTTTTGTGTTGATTCTGAAACAGCAGCTGATGCAAATTGTCTTGCAAGATCCGGATTATTTTTCAGAATATCTTCCATTTGAGGTGATGCAGATTTGAATAAGTTATTTGTCATATGAAACATAACAGCAGAGCCTCCAAGCATCATAAGAAGTTTTAATTCGGGAGCAATCTTTGTCTTTGCTTTATATTTTTCATGTAGTTCTTCAAAAACATCATCGTAGTCAGTCAAATTTTCATGTAACGATTCAGACCATCCATCAAGTTTTATATCAAAAGGGTCAAATTTAGTGTTTAAAAATTCTACTCCAGAAGCAAAAGCCATCATTGATTTTCTTTGAAATTTTATACTATTTTCAAGATCTCTCTGATTCTTTAATCTTGAATATTCTTCCTTCATTTCACCCAGAGAAGATGATGAACTATAATGCTTTGATAAAGGTATTCCTCTTGATTCAAGTCTCTTTAATTTAAACAACATTTCTTGCCTTTCAGGACCATCATTCACTTGTATTCTTGACGGAGTTGGTATACTAAATCCACTATCAAATCTCATTGGTTGTGAAGACTTATCCTCAGAACGTATCGCATTTATTTTGAAATCTAGATCATCTTCTTCTTTTTTTACAACAGTTGGTGGAGAATCAGCTTTTAAACTAATTTCCGGAATTTCAATAGAGTTTTCGTTTTGTTGATTTGGATTTGGTGATGCTCTTGATTTATTTGGATCTACAAGTAAATCTAAATCCTCAATACCATCGTTGAATTGTTGACTGCTATCAATAGTATTTTCTAAGTTGCTTTTTTCAATTGTAACACTTGGAGAATTAAAAGAATCAATATTAACTTCTGTGACATTCATCTTTATGATTTATTTAGCGGAATTAGTTTATACAAGTTTGTCGCAGTACGCAAAAGCTTGAATTATAACATCTGATAAATCATCCTTTTTTTTAGATTTTAACCAAGATTCTTGAATTAAAGGATCTGGATTATCTTTTTCAAATAATTTAGTAACAACATCTATTGAAAATGCCTTGGTTTCTTTATATCCTTTGGGCATTTTATCAATCCAACCAATTGATTTACAAAAATGCATTTTTCGAGATGCTGATATACACTTTACATTATGTTTACAACCTTTTAGTAAACAAAAATATGTAAAAACAATCATTTGCATTGATTTCATTTGTGGGTTTTTCATACATGGCTGGTTTTCTATTATTATTGCGTCACATTCTAAAGGACAAAATATTGAATCAAAATGTTTTGCAACATTATTAACAGTAGTTTGAAGATCAATAGTACTAATTTTCTTTATTTTTTTAGCGCGCAATTCTGATTTTATCAAATTTTGTAATTCTTTTTTATTTGTTTTTTCAGGAATATTTATACCTAAAACTAATAAACATTCTATTAGTTGTGGTTTTGTCCATCTCATATATTCAATATATACGTAGTTCAAATCATTATATGAATGATTGATATTCACATTGTTCCATTTAATAATTTTCCAATCTAATTTAGGTCTTATATTGTTAATTTCTATTAAAACATAACTTAAATTTTTAATACCAACATCTATTGATAATATTCTCATAAATAGTTTTATATTTCTATTAAATAGTTATGTATTGATAATAACTCCAATTTATTAAGTAAATTTAATGTCTGAAATCAAACCTTTGATTATTGGAACTGGCAGTTTCGGTTCTGCAATGGCAATTGTTTTAGGAAAATCATTACCAAATACACAAATTATTATATGGGGGAGGCGTTTAGAAATAGTAGAAGATATTAACAATAATAATAGAAATAGTGAATACTTGCCTCAAAATTCTTTGAAATTCCCAGATAATATAATTGCTACAAATAATCTTCAAGAATCAATCAAAATTAGTAATATTATATTCATAGCAATACCAAGTATATTTTTGGAAAAAATTTTATATTCAATAGATTTGAATTTAAACAATAAAATTCTTATAAGTCTTGTAAAAGGTATCTTTATAAAAGACAATCAAGTTACAAACTTATATACAGTTTGTGAATTACTAAATAATCGTTTTCCTAAATGCGATTGTTGTGTTTTATCAGGACCAAATTTATATAGTGATTTAGCAAGAGGAAAATTTGCAGAAGCTACAATTGGTTCATATAATTTAGATATAGGCAATAAAGTTAAAAACTTATTTACAAAACATTCAAATTTTAAAACAAATGTTACATTTGATAGATTTGGTGTAGAATATGCTGGATTATTAAAAAATATAATATCTCTTGGTTGTGGATTTATTGATTATATTGGTAATGTAAATGCAAGAGCTGCATTAATACGACAAGGTATACATGAAATGTATAATTTTACTTGTACATTGTCATTAAAAAACAACTTACCATATAAGAAAACCTTTTTCGAAGATGCTTGTGGAATAGGTGACCTTATACTTACTACACATTATGGCAGAGGATTTATTCTTGCAAAAGAATTTCTTAAAGAATCTAATATACAAAAAGAAAAAGACTGTGCGCAAATATGGCAAGAAGTTGAATCTATTCTTTTCAATAATATGAAAATACCTGATATACATAATTGTTTGATTATTGGTCAAAATATAGAAAATAGAGGGTTGACTTCTGTTTTTCCAATATTAAATGCTATATATACTATTGCATGGAAAAAAGAAGATCCTAATATACTTTTAGATATTCTTTTAGAAAATTGAACTTTACCATATAGTTTATATAAGATATACCCGTTTTCAAGAGCAATTCATTATTAGACAAAACTAATTAGTCTTTTACCAAATACCTAATTTTAGAGTATAAATTTTTAAAATCCTTTTCAACTTTATATCTTGAATAACCAAGCTCTTTGCCTATATTTTTATAAGACAAATTATTTACAAAACGTTTATTAAGCAATAATTTGTCATAATCACTTAATTCTAATCCTACAAATAGATCATTGAAACTATTTATTAATTCTTTATTTTCTGATTGTTCAATTTTGTCTTCAATATAATATAAGTTTTCTGAAAGATAAGTGTTTCTATTTATTGTTTTTCTTTTTAAATAAGGAATATGTATATGATTTTTTTCGTTTTTATATTTTATCATATAAGCTTGAATCCAATAAGATGCATAAGTTGAAAATTTAGTTCCAAAATTAGGATCATATTTATCAATTGCACGTAACAACCCGTACATACCTTCTTGTACAAGTTCATCTCTTTCAATTTTTGGACAATTATAGTTTTTATAATGTTGTTTATTATTCCTATTTGCAAAATATTGAACCAAAGGAGTATTTTGTTTCACCATTAATGCTTTTTGTTTTTTTGATAAAGATAATGAATATACACAAATTAACGTGTTAAATTTAAGAATTGACAGCATTTTTGTATTTAATTTAACTAGGAATTTCCCTAATCATTTTTTAATAAAGTTTGCTCAAAAATTGATGATTATAAAAAATTAAAAAACTCTATTTTGATTTATCTATGCACCGAATTATTAAAAAAATATAAGTAAATGAAACTATAAAAAAATATACAATGACTGATACAAGTGTTGAAAGTATTCCTGAAACAAACGTTGATACAAACGTTGATACAAACGTTGAAACATTTGCTTTTTCTGCAGATATTAATCAATTGCTTTCTCTTATTATTAATACCTTTTATTCAAATAAGGAAATTTTTTTAAGAGAGCTAATATCTAATTCATCTGATGCATTAGATAAGATTCGTTATCAATCTTTAACAGATTCATGTGTTCTTGAATCTAATTCAAACATGGAGATCAAGATTATTCCGGATAAAGCAAACAAGACTCTAACAATTAGTGATACTGGTATTGGTATGACTAAATTAGATTTAGTAAATAATCTTGGTACAATTGCTAAATCTGGTACAAAATCTTTTATGGAAGCTTTGTCTGCTGGTGCAGATATATCTATGATTGGTCAATTTGGTGTAGGGTTTTATGCGGCTTATTTGGTAGCAGATAATGTTAAAGTTACATCAAAAAATAATGACGATGAGCAATATACTTGGGAATCAACTGCAGGTGGTTCATTTAGTGTTGTAAAAGATTCTCCAGAATCCAAAAAAATTGGTCGTGGAACTAATATTGTACTTACTTTGAAAGAGGATATGCTAGAATTTTTAGAAGAGGGTCGCCTAAAACAACTCATTAAAAAACATTCTGAATTTGTAGATTTTCCTATTAAATTATACGTTGAAAAGACTATTGAAAAGGAGGTAACGGACGATGAAGAAGATGAAGACAACGACGATGGTGATGATGGCGATGATGATGATGCTCCAAAAGTAGAAGATGTAAATGAAGAAGAAGCCAAAAAAGAAAAGAAAACAAAGAAGATTAAAGAAGTTACAAATGAATGGGAACATCTAAATGGTCAGAAACCGATATGGATGAAAAAAGCGGACGAAGTAACAAATGAAGAATATGTTTCGTTTTATAAATCTATTTCAAATGATTGGGAGGAACATTGTGCACTAAAACATTTTTCTGTAGAAGGACAACTGGAATTTCGTTCAGTACTGTTTGTTCCAAAAAGAGCTCCATTTGATATGTTTAATGGAGGAACAAATAAAAAATTCAATAAGATTAAATTGTATGTTCGTCGTGTATTTATATTAGATAATTGTGAGGATTTAATGCCAGAATGGCTAGGATTTATTCATGGTGTTGTTGATTCGGAAGATCTTCCATTGAATATATCCCGTGAAACTCTTCAACAAAATAAAATTTTGAAAGTAATTCGTAAAAATTTGATAAAGAAATCTTTGGAATTAATTGCCGAAATTGCAGAAGATGATGAAAAATATAAGAAATTTTATGAATCATTTTCTAAAAATATTAAATTAGGTGTACACGAAGATTCTACAAATCGTTCAAAAATTGCTAAACTTCTAAGATATAATACAACAAAATCTGGTGATGTTAATACATCTTTGGATGACTATGTGGGTAGAATGGCTGAAAATCAACCAGGTATATATTATATTACTGGTGAGTCAAAAAAATCTATGGAAAGTTCTCCATTTATTGAAAAGTTAAAGAAGAAGGATTATGAGGTAATTTACATGACAGACCCAATGGATGAATATTGTGTTCAGCAACTAAAAGAATTTGAGGGTAAAAAGTTGATTAATGTAACAAAGGAAGGTTTAAAATTAGATGATTCTGAAGAAGAGAAAAAAGAATTAGAAGAATTTACAAAATCAAATGAAAAATTATGTAAATTAGTAAAAGAAGTATTGGGAGATAATATTGAAAAGGTTGTTGTTAGCAATCGACTATCCGAATCTCCTTGTATTCTTGTAACTGGTGAATATGGATGGACTGCAAATATGGAAAGAATTATGAAGGCACAGGCTTTACAAGGGAATAATCATAATTCTTATATGTCTTCAAAAAAGACAATGGAAATCAATCATAATAATTCAATAATATCTTGTTTAAGAAATAAAGTAGAGAAAGATGATACTGATAAAACAGTTAAAGATTTAATATGGTTATTGTATGACACCTCACTATTAACTTCGGGTTTTACTTTAGATGAACCAAGTGTTTTTGCGAGTAGAATTCATCGTTTAATTAAATTGGGGCTATCTGTTGATGAAGATGAAATTGATTCTGATGATGAAGTTGATTCTAATGATTTACCACCACTTGAAGATAATAATGAAGTAGAAGATTCTACTATGGAACAAGTCGATTAATCATCTCATGGTCTTTATATGCATAGTAAAATTTTTAAATAAAATTGTATTAATGTTATGACTTTTATGTTCTCAAATTTAATACAATCAAAACAACTGATTAATATATGTAAAATATGTATTGAAAATAGAATGTTTAAAACAGCAAATACAATTATTAACTCAATTGTTTATAATATATTGAATATTAGTAATTTACCAAAAGAACTTATGCTGTATTGCCTCGCTAATAAAAATAAAAATAGTTATATTATTTTTGTTGAAAGTAATGGGCATGGTCATGTAACACAAATGAAAAATATTATTTTAAATTTAAAACACAAATACAAATGTGTTGGAATTGTTATTGGTAGAGAAAAAACAATAGCTACTGAATTTGCTAAAAAGAATCAAATTCCAATATTAAACCTATATGAACCAAAATATGTGTCTAATAAAAGTACAGATATTTTAGTTCATGAAACAATTTTGTGTTTACTTAATTATAGTACTTATTTTTATAAAAAAGTTTCGGATTTTGTTACAAGTAAGCGCCCCGAATTTATTATAAATCTACATTTACCGATTAAACTTATATGTGGATTCGCAATTGATGTTTTTAATATAAGTACGCAAAATCGTATTAATTTTGATAATTATTATGATAAAATAGTTTCACAAAAAAAATATAGTAAATTCAGTATTAATTCTGTAATATTTTCTTGTTATATGGTGGATAATTTCAATTTAAAACCTCATAAAATTGCTATAGATTGTGTGAATAATAAACATATTAAAACAATTCCACCATTGATAAAAAGAGAGTCACTTATTGAACCCATACATAAAAAACATAATAGTAAAAACGAAAGATTTATAATTTGTTATTTCAATGTTCCACAAAACATTTATTTGTATAATTTAATTGGTAATTTTAAGAACATTAAGTTTTATGTTTTTATAGAAAAAAAACCGGATTTTATTGTTTCATCAAATATAGAGTTTAAAGAATTTGGAAAAGATTTTAGTATTTTACGTAAAAAATCAATTGGAGTTATTACATCTTGTGGAGTAGAAACAATATATGAAAATTTTCAATTGTGTTTACCTATGATTTGTATTCCCTCTAATGTAGAACAGTTATTCAATGCATATGACCATAGTGAAAAAATACCAGGTTTTAAATGGACTTTTAAGATAACAAAAAAAGATATAAATTGGTTAATAAATTTCAAATATAAAGAAGATTATTGGGAAAAACATAATCATTTTACTAAATTTTTGAATAAAGACGATTTATTAGAGAAATATATATATGAAAAACTTTCAAAAAATTTATGAAATAACACATTCCCAATGACTATTATCTAATTCGGGCTCTGGTTCACAATTATTTTCATTGCTATTAGAACAATCATCACAATGCGTTGGTTCTGCAAATGGATCATTAATATTAATCCAATTAATTTGAGTTGTAGTACCAGAATTTAATAAAATTTCGTCACTAATTCTGAGTGTAATTAAATATCCATATTCATAATTCTTTGGCTTTTTTCTAAATATTTTTATAGCAGTTAATTCATCTACACCACTATATTCAATATTTGTAGTTATTTGTACATTAAATATATCATTTGTCTTATCTACACAACCTATTCCACGTAGTTCAGAATCTGAATAAATTCCAATATAATCGCATATATGTACTCCTCTAATCCGTGAAAGATCTAAAATACAGGTTAAATTATATGTTTGAATGTTACTTTCTATTATTCCAGAATCATTCAGACTAATTAGACAACTTCCATATTCAATAATAAATTGTGGTGGTGGGTTTTCAGGTTCAGGTTCAGGTTCATTTTCTGGTTCCGGCTCCGGCTCAGGCATCGATTCCGGTTCGGGACTAATTTCGGGTTCAGGTTCCGGTTCCGGTTCAGGCGGTTCCGGTTCTGGTTGTGGAGGGTTTTCGGGTTCTGGTTCTGGTTCTGGTTCCGGCTCAGGTTCATAATAAGGAATTCTATTTGCAAAATCTAATGGTATAATATTTATAACATTATTACCACTAATCGGTAATGAAAAATTTTCATATGAATAGTCTAATTCAACAAGTAATCCTCTATTAGAAGTAATATAATGAAATAGTTTTATTTTTGAAATGATGTCATCTTCTCCTGAAGTATTAACATTAATTGCCAAATATTTTATTCCATTATGGTCTCTTATTATTCCTTGTCCACGATTCTCTTCGTTAACATATACTGCAATAACATCACCTAAATTAACACCACCTAAAATTGGACTGAAATATACTGTATATATACTTGGTGCTCCATCTGGAGCATTTGGATTAATTATAGGTGTTAAAGCTTCATTTATTGTATATAATTGAGCATCTACAATCTCTGGTTCTGGTTCTGGTTCTGGTTCTGGTGGATTTTCAGGCTCCGGTTCGGGTTCTGGAGATGATTCAGGTTCTGGTTCTGGTTCCGGAATTGATTCTGGTTCAGGTTCTGGTTCTGGTTCTGGTTCAGTATATGGTTCAATATATAGTTGATTTGGTATTTCAAATGCTTCTATTGTGTCTTTTGATGTATTATCAATTGAAAAACTATTTATACGTGTTACTCCGTAACTTTTTGCAAAAAGTGGATGTATATATCGACATTCAATAGTATATATGCTATTGATTCCAGTCCATTTAACTTCTCCATTTTCTGCTTTTAATGTTATTTGATTAGAAGGATTTAATATATTTGGATCATTTGAAAAATACACTTCATAACCTTGTAATCCAAACAAATCTATTTTATCTTGTGACATTCGATTATAAATTTTGATTTTATCAAATTTTGTTACTGAATTCAATAAATCAATTGTGCATGCCGACGGATTAGTATCACTAAAATCTGTAGATACACCATATATAGATGATGTAAAAGTTCCATCTACAAGGGCATTTGCTCTCATTAAACTTAAATCTGATGACTTTGGATAAATATTAATTGAATAATATGTGTTTGGGTTAATGTCTACATTTCCGGCAAGACCGTGTTGAACATTACCAATATATTCATTATTGTTATAAATAAATGTTATTTGAGTCCATTGTATATCTTGAGCTTTTTCTCCAGTATAATCTTGAGTTGATATTCCATCGCTCCAAGCATTTAATGGGTCTACATTTTGTTCCATCCAACCATTACTACCGGTATATGTAGATTGTAAACGTACATATCTATAAGTAATCGGTTCAGGTTCAGGTTCTGGTTCAGGTTCTGGAGATTCTTCCAAATCAAGAATAAAATTAAAATCAGAGGCCGCTCTTAACCAATATCCTTGTCCGGGTTTTAATATATCAAGTGTCGCAAAAAAAGGTACTTGAGAATTATAACTTAAACTTAGTGTTTTTATTTCTAAAATTTGGTTTCCATAACTTTGATTCAGTATTACACTTAATGGTGTTTCTACAGGAAATGGAAAAGAAATTAAATTCCATCCACTTTTTATTTGAATATTCATAGAAGAAACACCAACTCCAGTTAAAGAAAGAGTTTTTTCTGTATTGGAACGTAACCAATATCCAGATTCAATTGAAAAAGTATTTGAAGTTAATGTAGAAAAAAATGGTACTTCTGAATTATAACTATATAATACATTCTTTAGTTCCAAAATGCTTGTATCATTTAATAAATCATTTAGTTCAAAATTAACATAAAAGGAAATTAGATTCCAACCTTCATTCAATACTAAAGTTTGTGTATATATATTAGAAGAATAAGTTAGAAGATATTTTCGTTTGAAATCAGATTTGGATAATACATATATCCTTCCCATTACATATTTGTGGATTTTATGTAAAGGGTTATTAGACTACATCAAGTTGAATTGGATTATTAGAATTATTGTGTCCTTGAATCAATTCATTAAAATTCTGACTTGAATAATCAATTTCAGTTACAGAACCTTGTGTTTCATTTATAAAATGGAATACTTTTATTTTACTTATAGTTTCGGGATAATTAGTAGTACCAGATGTAGTCACATTTATTGCTGCAAATAGTTTTGTTGGATCTGGTGGAAATTCCTTTATAGTTGCTATTGGCGTTCTATTTTCATTTCCAACATAAATTGCTATTATATCATTCACTTTAACATTTGGTCCATTAATTGGGTAAAAATATAACGTATATGGTGTTGAACTATCAGTAATTGGAATTCCTAATGCTTGTTCCATATTATTATATATAATTTCATTAGTTGATTCTGGCTCTGGTTCTGGTTCATTTTCATAATCATATGAAGGAATCCTATTAGAATAATCTAATGGTAAAATATTTGAAGAATTATTTCCATTAATTGGTAATGAAAAATTTTGAGATGAAAAGTCTATTTCTATTAAAAATCCTTTATTATTAGTTACATAGTGTAATAACTTGATTTTTGTAATAATATCATTTCCAGTAGTATTAACATTTATTGCTACAAATAAATTGCCATTATAATCACTTATTTTACCTATACCTCTATTTTCTGTATTTACATAAATAGCTATTACATCATTTATTTTTACACCCCCAGTTATTGGACTAAAATACAATGTAAATATATGTGGGGCTGCGTTTGGAGCATTTGGATTTACTATATTTCCAAAAGCCTCATTCAATGTGTATAATTTAAAAAATTCTATTTCCGGTTCAGGCTCTGGTTCTGGTATAATTTCGGGTGCCGGTTCCGGCTCTAAATACGGAATTTTTCCACTAATATCTAATGGTAAAAGATTTGAAGCATTATTTCCACTAATCGGTAATTCAAAATTTTCAGAAATATAATCTATTACTATTAACAATCCATTGGTAGAAGTAACGAAATTTAATATCTTTATTTCTGAAATAATATCATTCCCAGTAGTATTAACATTTATTGATACAAATAAATCAGGTCCATATTGACCTATTGTGCCTATACCTCTAATTTCATCATCTACATAAATTGCTACCTTATCATCTATATTTGCTCCACCAATAATTGGAGTTAAATATAATACATATGTATCTGGTGCATTTGGAAAATTAGGATTTACTATTTGTCCAAATGCTTGATCAAGAGTATATAAATGGTCTATTCCAAGTTCTGGTTCTGGTTCTGGCTCTGGCTCAGGATTAGATTCCGGTTCTGGTTCTGGTTCTGGCATTGATTCTGGTTCTGGCTCTGGCTGCGATTCTGGCATTGATTCGGGTTCCGGTTGTGATATTGATTCGGGTTCCGGTTCGGGTTCCGGTTCTGGTGAACCCTCTGGCTCTGGTTCTGGCTCTGGTTCTGGTGGTTCTGGTTCTGGTTCTGGCTCTGGCTCTGGTTCTGGTTCTTGAGTATATGCAATAAATTCACCTAAAGATACCGCATAATTGGTATTTACATTCAAATCGCTAATTATTGCTTTTAATCCAGTCGCAAGCAACAAATTATCAAAAACAAAATTTAACTCTATTGGTACAGAATCTTGTCCAGTTAATTGAGGTTCTCCAACATAATAAGATGATTCTATTTTAAAATATTTTACAAGTTCCGCCTCTTCTAAGTTATTAATAGTATCTAAAGTGTAATAAAGTGTCCAATTACCACGTCTTCTTAAATGTACATCTTCTTGAGTTATAGTTTTTTGTGGCCATTTTAATCCAATTCCTTCAATTAGTTGGGGATAATCAAAATAAATACCTATTGTTTCTATTTCAGAATTTGCTGATATCCAAAACGTATCTGGATCATTATCAATTACTTTTTCATTGCTATAATTTGGATTATCTAAATAAAATCGACTATCTCCATTTGTAGCAGATGCCCATGTATTTATATTAGAACTTGCTATTTTTGTTAAACTTCCATTATATTGTTTTATTGAAAATATTTCTAAATAATCTATCCAACCAAAAAACGGACTATCATAATTTCTAGTTGTATTTCCAATATACATTAAATATACTTGTTTACGATTTGGCCAATTAATGGAAGAATAAGTCACACTATTATTAGAATTAGTTATAGTTTGAAGAGAAGACCAACCTTTAAATTCGTTTGAATTTTGATATGATATTTTTAGACTTTGTGTTTTTTCGTCAAACAATAATGATAAATAGTAATGTACATTATTCAAAAATGTAAAATTACCTATTTGTGTATTGGGTAATAATAAATTAGTACTATCATAAATTATTATATGAGCATCTGCTGTAACTTCAAAATATCCATAATTTAATAGATGATTAGTTGTAAAAGAGAATATTGGAGCTGTCGAATTAATACTATTTTTTTCGAAAGAACATCTTAATTCCCAACTTGAATTCCAGTCAAGAATAACTATATTATCATTAATATTGTTATATCTTCTATAATTTTGAGTATCATTAAAATCATAAAGAGAATCAATAGCTAAATATTTGCTTATAAATATTATTGGAGGTTCTGGTTCGGGTTCTGGTTCTGGCTGTGGCTCAGATTCTGGTTCTGGTTCCGGTTCTGGATGAGACTCGGGTTCTGGCTCTGGAGGCATATATTCTGGCTCTGGTTGCCACATTGGAATCCTTCCACTAATATCTAGATATATTAGTTTTGATATATTATTGGAATTAACTGGTAATGAAAAATTATTAGACTCATAGTTAACATCTATAATGAATCCTCTTCTATTATCTACATAATGAAATATTCTTATAAATGATATTTTTTCAAAAGAACCAAGAGTATTAACTGGTATTGATACGTAAAAATCATCTCCATATTTTCCTATAGTTGCTTGTCCCCTATTTTCATTTCCTACAAAAACAGCTACTACATCGTCTAATATAATATCTCCAATTATTGGTGATATAAATAATGTAAATATTTGTGGTTGATTTGGTTCATTTGGATTTACTATTTCTGGAAAAGCTTCATCAAAATAGTATAGTATTAATGGTTCTGGTTCTGGATTAGATTCTGGCTCTGGTTCTGGAGCTGGCTCTGGTTCTGGATGTGATTCTGATTCTGGTTCTGGCTCTGGCTCTGGCATTGATTGTGGTTCTGGTTCTGGTTGTGGTTCTGATTGTGGTTCTGATTCTG
>CETY01070742.1_pt1 | contig 15277 bp, 8 predicted proteins | sample 361551 | NCBI WGS metagenome assembly CETY01 (sample SAMEA2623135, study PRJEB7988) | marine metagenome | biome: marine biome (ENVO:00000447); feature: deep chlorophyll maximum layer (ENVO:xxxxxxxx); material: "saline water (ENVO:00002010), including plankton (ENVO:xxxxxxxx)" | depth 45 m | reverse complement strand
AACTTCTTCCTTCTAATGATGGCACTCATTGCTCTCGCACTACTGACTAGCGCTATTCTTCTACCTACGATAATCGTGGTCTACAACGAATTCAAGTCCAGAATTACTCTAAATGGTCCATGGCTAGATTACGATGAGGGTGGGACGATTTCAGAATCCTCTGTTCTCAAGGCGATTGTGGAAGTATCCGAAAATAGCTAAAGCTGGTCATTTAGTGAGGGTGCAGGGAATAAGCCCCTTTCTGTTCACCTTACGGCTAGTCGCATTCAACTTTGCATCCTACCCGGCCCTGTCGATGCATTACGGGCCTGCTTGGACTTGCTCCAGCGGGGTTGCTCGTTCCAGCTACCTTCGGGAAACCTCCTCCTTTCGGATTCACCGTACTCCCGAGACAGTTCGTTTCTGTTGCAGAGCCGACCCTCCCGGATCCCCGACTTGCGTCGGGCCACTCGCATCATGGAGAGGGGACTTTCCTCAGTGTCGTACACTGTCAGCGACCCTCCTGCTCCCTCAAGCATCCCGGGAAGTCAATGCCAATGAACCCAGCGGTCCGTTCAACTTCTTCTATTATGGGAAATAATCATCTGCAAGCTTGCACACACAGCCTCATGAGCGATGTCGAGGCGCTGAAGAGAGAAGCAGGAATCGCAGCATGTCGCTATGTAAAAAGTGGGATGAATGTTGGACTGGGCACTGGCTCAACAGTCAAGTATACAATAATCGAAATCGGCAGGAGGGTATCTGAAGAAGGACTTGAGATAATTGGGGTCCCTACCAGTGAGGCCACTAGGGAACTGGCAGAAAGTCTAGATATACCACTAATGGAAATTTCAGATGTCAAGTCATTAGATATCACAATCGATGGTGCGGATGAGTTTGACAGCCATTTCTCTCTGATCAAGGGTGGCGGAGGGGCCCTAACAAGGGAGAAGATTGTGGCTAATCTATCAAAATCAATGATTGTCGTAGCAGACGAGAGTAAAAGAGTAGATATCCTAGGAAAATTCAATTTGCCCGTTGAAGTCAATCCAGAAAAGTTCTCCACTGTAATCGAAGAGATATCTTCCATTTGTCCTGGAAAGGTCTTTTTGAGAAGAACCACGACAAACACTGAAGGCGAAGAAAATATCTACGTCACGGACAATGATGGGTATATCTTGGATTGCGAGTTCGGACCTACAATTGTCAATCCAGCAGTAATGGAACGTATGATATCTGGAATCGAAGGAGTAGTTGATGTTGGTCTCTTTGTAGGCATATGCGATGCGGTATTCGTCGCTTCACCATCGGGAGTCGAAATTATGGTCAATCCAGAAGGCAGGCTCTGTTAATTCACCCGAGGCCATTAAATTGGAATAGCCATTCGGAAGGTCGGGTCTGTAGCTTAGTCAGGTAGAGCACCCGGCTCTTAACCGGGCGGTCGCGGGTTCGAACCCCGTCAGACCCGCCAACCAATGCTTGCGAGGTAACCATATACCACTGGCCCCCTGAGGCACTCGGGGGGGGCCATGAGTAAGGAGTTCTGGATAGGCGACGTACTGTCAGGGAAATATGATGGCTCCGAAGTCGAGCTATGTGGATGGGTCCACAGGACTAGGGGCTCGAAGAAAATAAGGTTCTTGGTCCTTAGAGATTCAACTGGTACACTTCAGTGTGTGATCAAGAGGGAAATCGTAGGAGAAGAGTGCTTTGAATCACTTTCCAATACACTGATAGAATCGAGTATACGAGTAAAGGGAATAGTCAAAAATACAGATAGAGAACATGGTCATGAACTAGTCGTTGAATCAGGAATGGTGATTGGCCATGTCAATCCTGAAAACCCCTTCCCTATCACAGAATCAGCGATGTCCGAGGCTGACGGCGGAGAGACAGAGTTCCTACTTGACAACAGGCATCTTTACCTGAGGACAGGTAGAATGACGAATATGCTGAAGATAAGATCTACTGTTTTCGGCGCAGTTCACTCGTATTTCAGAGATCGTGAATTCATTGAGTATCAGGCGCCAAACTTCGTCGCGGGGGCAGTCGAGGGCGGAAGCACTCTGTTTGAAGTGCCATACTTTGGAAAGAAGGCATACCTCACGCAATCATGGCAGCTTTACGCTGAGGCCGCCATGCCAGCTTTAGAGAGGCTCTACACCATCGCCCCATCTTTCAGGGCGGAAAAAAGTAGAACTAGACGCCATCTGACAGAATTCTGGCATGCTGAGATGGAGATAGCATGGGGGGGTAATGAGGAGGTAATGAATCACGGAGAGGCCTTAGTGAGAAATATTGCAGGCTCTCTTTTAGAGGAGAGGGAAGATGAGTTAATCGAGCTAGGCAGGGACATGAAACTGATTCAAAACTACGCTGACTCCAAGTACCCGAGGATGAGGTATGATGAGGCCATCGAAGCCCTCCAACAAAAGGGCGTGAGCGTCGAGTGGGGGCAGGACCTAGATTACTCCAAGGAAAAGATCCTAACCCAAGACTTCGATGTTCCACACTTCCTGACTCATTATCCACGTATTGCCAAGCCTTTCTACCACAGGCCAGATCCCGATGATCCGAAGTATGTTCTCTGTCACGATCTGCTAGCTCCAGAAGGATATGGGGAGATAATCGGAGGAGGCGAAAGAACTTGGTCGGAATCTGAAATTCTTGAGAGGATAGAGGAGGAAGGAACTCCTAGGGAGCCCTATGAATTCTACATTGATGTGAGGAGATACGGAGGAGTCCCGCATGGTGGATTTGGAATGGGCGTAGACAGGGTATGTGCATGGCTATCGGGTGCGGATCATATCAGGGAGACGATACCCTTCCCAAGAGATAGTAGACGGGTTACGCCATAGAAGCGTCACCCGAATCACTCTTACGCCCTAGCCATCTGGAGATATTCATGACGGATGACTGGAGGACTCTTGACATCGCAAACCCAACAGACGAACACTCTATGCTCAGAGAGATGGTAAGAGGTTTTGTCTCAGCTGAAGTCGAGCCACAGGCACTAGAATTCAACAGGGATGAGAAATTCAACACAAGTCTATTCAGAACCCTTGGAGACTCCGGACTATTGGGCATTTCTGTTCCTTCAGAGTATGGAGGAGGAGGGATGGACGCTACAGCAGTCGCAATCATCAATGAAGAGCTTTCATACTCGGACCCCGCCTTCTGTCTTGCATATCTTGCTCATGATCAGCTTATGGTCAACAACCTGGCTCAGAACGGAAGTCATGAACAGAAGTCAAGGATACTCCCTAAAGTCTGCAGTGGGGAGTGGATAGGGTGCATGGCAATGAGCGAGCCAGATCATGGCACGGACGTTATGGCAATGGAGACGCATGCAATCCAGAGAGATGATGGAAACTGGGTTATCAATGGCAGGAAGATGTGGATAACAAATGGGGCAATTGATGATTCAGGGACCCCCGCGGATATTGTCTGGCTTTATGCAAGAACTGGAACCGACCCAAAAGGCAGGGCAGAGATTACTACATTCCTTGTTGAGAAGGGGATGGATGGATACTCTGTTGGTCAGAAAATTATTGATAAGCTGGGAATGAGGGCTAGTAATACAGCTGAGCTTGTTTTTGAGGATTGTATTGTTCCTCCAGAAAATGTTGTAGGCTCGCCAGGAGAGTCAATGTCTCACATGATGAGGAATCTAGAGTTGGAGCGACTGGGTCTAGCCGCAATGGCACTCGGAATCTCGAGGAGGTGCCTATCGGTAATGAACAACTATGCTAGCGAAAGGAAGGCATTTGGCAGAAGCATACGTGAGTTCGGACAGATTCAGAGGCATATAGGAGAGTCATGGGCAGAATATAGGGCGATGAGGTCATATGTCTACGATACTGCGAGGCAGATCGATCTGTCCAAATCAGGAAACAGGCTCGATTCTGACGGAGTAAAGCTTTTCGGAACCACAATTTCGAAGCATATCGCCGATAGGGCAATCCAAGTTCTCGGGGGTTATGGTTATGTTGGAGAATACATTGTCGAGAGGCTATGGAGGGATGCAAAGCTCCTAGAGATAGGTGGCGGAACCTTAGAGGGGCATCAGAAGAACATCGCGAGAGACCTGAAAACAAGCCCCGGGGCAATTGAGAGATAATTGGTAGTCCCGCCCGGATTCGAACCAGGGTCCCCAGGACCAAAACCTGAGATGATGGACCACTACACTACGGGACTGCGTGCTTTGGCATGGGATATCTGCTTTGGACTTGACGGGAGAGAACTTAGGGGGCGAGAGGCCGACAGGATGAAAGAACCATCTACGCACGATACACTGTATGGTTCGGAATCAGGCATTGGCACTAGTGCTTCTCATGATTCTTCAAACCGTCTCTGCAACTGTAGGTGATTCGGGATACGAAGAAACCCCGAGAACGAATGATCATCCAGACCACCATCAACAAGATGCCGATCCCCTAGGTTTGGAATCTAGCCCATGGTTCGACCCAGTGCTTCTGGGGGATGATCATTCAGTAGATGGGAAGTCTAGAGTAACAGTAGTAACCAATTCTCTCCAGAATCTGGAGTTCTGGCAGATTGAAAACGGTGCTCTTGAGGAGCAGGCCGAACCAGGTCCTGGTGAATCTCTAGTGCAACAGGAGACCTCTGATGGTAGGATAGATCATAGGACATTCTGGATAGACTCAGACCTCATTCAAAAAATTCCCGGCATCCGGGGCGTAATTGCAGTCATTGACGCCCAGAGGGCTCCCGAGCCATATTCCATAGAGCCTTTCGATAAGCCGAATTTTCTCCCTGCTACTGTGACTACTGGTGAGCTACACGGGGCCACTGACGCATGGGCCGGTGGCTACTCGGGCGAGGGACTCATAGTCGCCGTAGCCGATACTGGGGTAGACTTCGCACACCCAGACTTGAATGGGACACAGGCCAGAGTGACATTCCAGGATTCGCCATACTTTGGTTGGCCGCTAATGTTGGACCATAGTAGCATGTACAGCTGGATGGTACACGGCGAGGCATATCCAGAGAGATCTTCTTGGTATGCAGATACTTCAATAATAGACATTGACAATAATTCTGACGGCCTTCTGGATGATTCTGGATTGAACATCACCGGCGTTAATATCTCTATCTCGGGAGACTACCACATAGGCGAGCACCCAGATCCAACATTAAGGTCTAGACAGGGCGGAGACGTCTCCCTGCTAGTCGTCGATGATCAGGAATATGGGCATTACAAGACTGTTTATGCGGATCTCGACAGAGATGGGGAGTTCGGTGACGAGGTCCCGATGAGACCAGGTGAGGAGACCTCAGGATTAGATACTAACGGAGATGGCCTTTGGGACGTATCAGGAGGACTGGTTTACTGGGTTTCAGATGGGAAGTTGGGTGTTCCATATGGCAATACATACGCAGCTAGACACGGCTATTCCGACAGGATAGCAGGCCCCGGTAACCTTACTCTTTTCATGCTTGAATCAGGCAGCCATGGAACTCTATGCGCCAGTGCGATATCAGCTCAAGGAGTTGTGAGTGAGGGCAAGGTACTAGGCATGGCGCCCAATGCTACTATCTCATCAATAGGTAACCATTACTCGGGAGGGCACTCCCTTGATGCTTGGAGATTCATAGCCGAGGGGTACGATGGTCATGTGGATACCCCGGATCAGCCAAACATAGGCTCCTTCTCATTCGGATACTCATCCGTAGACGAAGCAGGGGCGGACGCTTACTCACTGTACCTTGACTGGCTAACTAGATTCTACAACGAGAATACGTCATATGCTGTAGCAATAGGTAATGGCGGACATGGATTTGGAACTACTAAGTCCCCTGGGGCCTCCAACGGAGTATTCTCAGTAGGGGCATTCAGTAGCCGTTCCAGTGGGACATGGGGCCAAATAGCCCCATGGTCCAATAGGGGGCCAAACGCCCTCGGCAGGATGGATCCCGATGTCGTCGCGGTCGGATGGTCGGCAACTGGTGATATCCCACTGAACTCTATGGATGATGCAAATTCTGCTTGGAGGAGTTGGGGGGGAACAAGTCTGGCGACGCCCGTTGCCGCTGGTCTAATGGCCCTAGTTGCCGAGGCCTGGATGTATAATTTGGGCGACTATCCAAATTCTCAAGAGTTCAGGGATCTAGTGATGTCTACTTCAGATGATAGGGGCTATGAGCCATTTACTCAAGGAGGGGGATGGTTCAATGTCTCTAAAGCCACCAAGACTTTAGATGGTGAGAATGGCACTTGGTGGGCAACCCCCTCGCACTGGAACAGTGGTACCTTTCAGGGCCAACATAGAGATGCAAACTTGAATCTGCTAAGGCCCGGGGAGGTTCAGATAACTGAGTTGGAGTTCACGAATCCCGGGGACTCAGAAATAAGCCTGCAGTTATCGCCCACCTCGTTCTCCCCGCTTTCACATGAGGCCAGAGTCTGGAACAGTACTGGCAATGGGACAGAAGACGGCGAAAATTCCTCTTGGGACGGGTATCAAAGTAGCAGGCCGGATCTACTAATCCCGCTACATTTGAGAAATGACTCAAACACTCAATTAAATCCAGAAACAAGGCAATTAAGGGCCAGAGCCACTATCGATTATTCGCATTTTGACAATAATCAAGACCGAGATTCTGAAGAGAGAGTATTCTTGGAGATAATGAAATGGGAAGATGAAGATCAAGATGGAATCTATGTATTGGATTTGGATAATGACTCCATGGTAGACTCGGAAGACTGGACTGAAGAGGACGAACTAAAGGAAGTCACATATTGGCGCTCTGATGGGCCAAATGCCGAGGTTCGTATGGGAAATCCATTCCAGGATTCGGGAGATGGCTTGATGTTAGCAGTATGGAATTACAATGGTCAGCTTTCAGATGAACCAGTCAGAATAGAAATCGATTGGACAACATTCGGAACAGATTCAGATGAGTGGATATCCGTACCCTCAGAAATTATTCTACAGCCCAACGAATCTAGTGTAGTCCCGATGACAATCTCAGTTCCAGTAGGTGCTGATCCTGGTCTACATCAGCATGGATTACTGATTTCATCTAACGTTTTGCACCCCAATGGAACTTTTATCCAGTCTAGCAATAATCGATATTGGACGCTTCCAGTTGTAACAAATGTTCCATGGGTAGGCCCTTTCTCTCTAAATGCCAGGCCACTGGACGGCAATGTCACTAATCAGACCCTTTACTCTGAAGAATGGATATCAGGGGCCACAAGATGGGATTGGAGGGCGGAGAGCGGGGATTGGAGGTTTTTATCTATCGAATGGCCAGAAGAATGGGCCACAGGAGGGACGGCAGTAATCGACGTAGACTGGGAAGATAATCCCTACACTGACATAGACGTAATGTGGCTATCAGAGACCACTCATGGATATTCCAGCGAGAACTCTACCCCATATGGCAACTCGACATTTTTCATTGAGGAGAGATCCACAAATAATTACGCCGGTTCCGGATCCCATAATTGGGGAACATACACTGGCGGTTCCCGAGAAGTCTTTGCTGTGCCTGTCACACCAGGAGTACACCAACTGGCCCTCCATACCGCGCTACATGGTGTGAACTCCAATGATAATGCTTTGAACATCTCAGTTGGATACATCGCCGCAGAGAAGTCAGGTTTTGAGAGAGTGGTAACAGATTGGAATGATGCCAGCGGCGTGGAGGCAGTCCATCTGGTCTCTACGGTCCCGCTTCCAATCGAATCTGTGAACTCATTCGGCTGGTCTCAGCCAATCAACCTATACAATGAGTCAGTCTCTCAAGATACTCGCAGTGACAAAATGACCGCCTCATGGTGGAAAAACCTCACTATTAACAACTCAGAGTCTCTCTCCATTGAAATCGATGCTGAGGGCCATCATTCAGATTCAGACATAGATTTGTACCTATTCAGGGACTCAAATGGAGATGGTGTCTTCAGCAGTGAAGAGGAGATCGAAAAGTCAACATCGGGAGATTCTTCGGAGAAGGTAGAGATCAGTAACCTAGAAGACGGCCTGTATGGAATCGCCGTACATGGGTACGATGTACCCCGGGACTCGATTAACTTCTGGATATCAATAGATGAGGTGGGCGGAAGTGAACTCAGAGTAACCAATCAGATGCCTCTTAGCGATAATGAGATATCCTCAATATGGCCAAATGGTTCTGTCGCTCTGGCCGGTGAAAGCCCGTCAGCCGCTATACAACTGAGTCTCGAGTTCGACAGGCCCAACTATGCTGGTACATGGCAGGGTTTCGTTGATGTGGAGCTAGTCGGAGGAATTGAAATCAGACTGCCTTACACATACGAGCTTGTAGAACTAGATCCTGAGGTTAAATTCGTCGAGCCAAAGAATATGTCACATCATAACCAATCGGCCCCCATACTAATCCATGCCATAGACAGAGGAATAGGTTTCAGGCTGGACCAGGTTAATCTGTCTTCAACCGACAATCAGACGGAAGTTCCAGATGCTGATTTGGTACAAGCTATCGATACCTTAGGCAACCATCACAATCTGACCACACTATGGAATTACGGTAATCACTCTTCAATACCAGAAAATCTAACATTCAGGGAGATCTGGATCAACTCAACTCTCCCAGAGATAGAGAAATGGCACGACTACATGATAACAGTCACAGATATCTCCGGACTATACGCTCAAGACTTCTTATCCGTATCCTATGACATTACTTCTCCTGAAGTCTCCATCAGTAACATTCCAGTGATAACTCAAAATCCCGTTCTCACATATCAGATTTGGACTGAACCTGGGACAACACTCACTCACTCCGGAATCGTATTAGAACTAGATGATCAGGGTATGGCCGAGCACTCATTCCTTCTAGATAAAGCGGAGATAGGGTTTGATGAGTCATCAAACTCTCCGTATTACTTCATAAACGGCTCCAGTGTTTTCACCATCTCGGTTTTTGACGAAGCTGGAAACTCCATTACCAGGGAATTCCAAGTTATTTTCGATCCAGATCCTCCCTCGAACTCGGAGTTCCTATTGATGAATGATCAGGATGGAAACTATTACACCTCCCAAGACGTCAGGTCTCCGGTAAACCTAACAAGTGGCACCATGCAGGTAGAAATTCCTTCTGATACCAAGAGCTGGTGCCTATCAGTACACTCTAGCAGTGGCGATTATTTCACTGAGGAATGCAGTGCAGAAATCAGCATGCCGACATCATTCAATACATCCATGGGCCATCCAGAACCACATGAGCAAGGAGGCGAACAGGAGTATTACAGCACCATCCTCCCGCTCTCAACTACGGGACTGCCAGACGGCGACTACACGATACTGCTTGAGCTGACAGACTGGGCCAACTCAACCGCTTCTGATAGTTGGCCAATTTCAATAGACAAAACCGTGCCCTCGGTCCAATGGGCAACGTCTCCTTCCTATAACAAATCGTTGTTCGATCACCGGCAAGAGGTTTCATGGTCTTCTTCCGAGCCAGTGATCTATGAATTCACAGTGGACGGAGAACAAATAATACAAGGATTGGGAGAATCAGGACTGTGGCCTTTCCAGCTTTCTGAAACTGGTATACACGAACTGTGCCTCTATGCCGTTGATGAAACTCAAAATAGGACAAATAGTAATTATTTCATCGAATGCAGAACTATGGAATTAAACTCAACAATTTATGATACACTCGTAATAGCAAACTGGAATGGTGGAATCGTCTCTTCCGAGGAAGTCATCGCAAAGGTCCAACTAGGTCCAGATCAAATAATTAGATGGTCCGAGGAGAGGTCAGATGGATTCAACTTGGTAATTCCGTCATCAGTAACAGAGGATGTCATATTCGTTCTGAGGGAAGGAGAGAACAAATTTACCTTAGAAGTAGACTCACTAAATGAGACCGATATATATCATCTCGCAGTTGTTCGAGATACCATCTCCCCTGCCATAAGCATCGAGGAGAGAGTCAATCGAACATCTACCCTTTCCAACACCAGAATTATCCAAGGAATTTGCGAGAGGGGTGCCAACGTACTAGTCTGGAGTGAAATTGACTCTAGTGCCCTTATTTGTCCCTCATCAGGAATGTTTTCCGTCGAGATCGATATAGTGGGCACGCCCGGAGAGCACGACGTCCACGTCATCTCCTCAGACTTCGCAAATAATGAAGCAAGTTCTATGGTCACCGTTCTCAAGCAAGATTGGCCAGAATGGGCCATAGACGATGCTAGGGATATGGGGCCTATGCTGGGCTGGTTTTCTTTGGCCGGATTAATTGTGGCAGTATGCACGCTCCTCCTCACCAGGCGAATATTTGCCAAGGAAGGGGGCACATCAGAGGTTGAAGAAGACCCAGTCCTGAAAATGTATCAGGGGGTATGATTGCCCATGCCTCCAGTGTAACAATTACTCTGTAGTCCAACTAGGCAAGTATAATCGTACACCCCCACTCAGACTGTACATGGAGATAGGTAGCTTAGCAGTTCTTGGCGCCGGTCAGATGGGCGCTGGAATCACTCAAGTAGCCGCCTGCGCCGGTTATCCTGTGATTATGATAGATATTCAACAGAAATTTGTCGATAGGGGCATAAAAACCATTGAAGACTCACTATCAAAACTAGTCTCCAAGGGGAGAATGACCCAAGAGGAGTCGGATTCAGCAATGGCACTAGTGTCCACCTCTTTGTCGAGGGAGGACGCCTCAGATGCCGACCTGGTAATAGAGGCAATACCGGAGGTTCCAGAACTAAAGTTTTCAGCTTTCAGGGAGCTAGACTCAATCTGCAAAGAATCTGCAATTCTAGCTTCGAACACATCCAGTATCTCGATAAACGAAATCGCAGATTCTACAAACCGACCAGACCGGGTGATAGGCATGCACTTCATGAACCCAGTTCCAATAATGAAGCTCATCGAGATAATCAATGGGAGGCAAACAGACCCAGCTGTCACCTCAGCTATCATGATTGCCTCGGAGAGAATGGGAAAGACCCCTCTCCAGTGTAATGATTCTCCAGGCTTCATTAGCAATAGGATACTGTGCCCAATGCTGAACGAGGCGATCCTCGCATTCGAAGAGGGTGTCGCGGAACCTGAAGCGATCGATGGTATCATGAAACTTGGAATGAACCATCCAATCGGTCCACTAGCACTCACAGATTTGATAGGATTAGATACTGTACTTCACATCATGAATGTTCTTCATGAAGGCCTGAACGACGACAAATACGCCCCAGCACCACTATTGGTTCGCATGGTTTCAGAGGGGAAGATTGGAAGGAAATCAGGCCAGGGATTCTACAAATACTGAAAAAAAAATCATGGTAATCAAGAATCTCTAAGTCACCCACGATTTAAGTCATCTAGCTCCTCCGAGTGTCCATGTTCGCCACGAGAAAAACGACTCGATCTCATTCTAGACAGGCTTCATCAGCCTTGATTTGCTCCATCTTACTAATTTCAATACTCTCAGGGGCCGCACTAGCAGACAACGATGCAAACTCGGGTTCGGACGCTGGCAACTCAATGTCTAACGCGACCTATCTGCCTTCAAACAACTCCTCAGCAATCTACTATGGCAACCTTTCACAAGGAAATGACACAGACGATTACTATGCAATCAATATGTCATCGGGAACTGGGCTTGCTGTAACCATAAATATCCCCTCAAACTGTGATTTCGATCTTGTGCTCCGAACCTCGGGCGGTGCCCAAATTGACGCCAGTACAAACGGGACAGGGCAATCCGACCATGTCACCTCCAACGGAACAAATGTGGGGGGGACTACCGTTTACATCTGGGTTGACCAGTACGTTGGATCCGGGCAATATACGATGCAAGTCTGGATATTCTCAGCTGGCAATGGGTCTGGAGGCGGAGGCGGAGTCGGAAATGATGCAGGCAGTGGGCAGGATGCTGGAGGCTCGATGTCCAATGCGCTTTCTTTGTCGAACACCAACATGTCTTGGACAAACAACTCGACATCCTTCCAGGGAAACCTCTCGACATCGAATGACGATGATTGGTATTCAATCTACGTGCCGTCCGGATATGGAATTTACATCGAGATGTTTCACAACACCAATGCAGACTTCGATATGTGGCTCTATGACTCAAATGGAACCCAGATTGATGTCGCATTCACAGGAAGCAACCCAGAGACTGTAGGAAGTAATGGTACTAATGTTGGGTCATCAACAGTATATCTGGAAATCAAAGACTGGCCGACATTCCCGTCCTATGGGTCTTACAATGTTACGCTGAGCCTATTCTCAATAATCGGAAATCCTGGATACAACCAGAATGACGCTGCCTCGGGCATTGATGCAGGAGACGATGCCCTCAATGCCACAAACCTCCCAATTCCACAGACTTCCAACAGCACAAGGTCGTTCTCCGGCTGGAAGTCAGCGAGCGACGACCCCCAAGACTGGTACTCTTTCACCGTTCCGACAGACCATGGAGTGGAAGTCAACATGTCCTCTACAAACGTCACTGGGTACCTCGTAATATATTGGGAGTCGAACCTAAGCTTGATCGATTCATCGACAAATAACAATGGGGCCGAGTATGTTACATCTGATGGTCCCGAAGTCAGCGGCCAGGATGTCCTGCTGAGGGCATGGGCAATCACCGGAGAAGGGTCCTACAACTTCACTGTGACTATTTTCTATCTAGACAGTGACAACGACGGCTGGCAAGATACGGCCGAGATTCAATGCGGCACCGACCCCGAGGACTACAACTCCACTCCATCAGACTTCGACGGTGATGGAATCTGCGACACAATGGACCAAGACGATGACAACGACGGCACAGATGACGACGATGACGACTTCCCCCAAGACCCCAGTGAAACAACCGATACCGACAACGACGGTGTCGGCAACAACGCCGACGACGACGACGACGGCGATGGATGGGACGACTACGAAGAGGACAACTGTGATACGAATCCACTAGAATACAACAGCCGGCCAATCGACACAGACGCAGATGGCACTTGCAACGAGCTCGATGACGATGATGACGGGGATGGATACCTAGATTCCTCAGACGACTTCCCACTCGATGACTCAGAATGGCTGGATACCGACAACGACGGAACCGGGAACAACGAAGATACCAACGACGATGGCGACGGATTTTCTGATGCAGATGAGATTCTATGCGGCTCTAACCCATTGTCTTACGCATCCGTGCCTGTGGACACCGACACTGACGGAGTGTGCGATGTCATGGACTCAGATGACGATGGAGACAGCTTCGCGGATGACATCGATGAATTCCCCCTCGACCCCCAAGAATGGGTCGACACGGACTCTGATGGGCAGGGTGACAACTCCGACTTCGATGATGACAATGATGGCGTAATTGACGAATACGACGCATTTGATACCGATCCCAGTGAACAGTATGACCTAGATGGAGACGGATTGGGGGATAACGCCGATACAGACGACGATGGAGACGGATGGTCAGACTCAGACGAAACCACCTGCCAATCTGATTCACAGGACTTAGCAAGCACTCCCCCTGACTGGGACTCCGACCAATTCTGTGATGTCATGGATGAGGATGATGATGGCGACGGATACCCAGATACAACCGACTCTTTCCCGTTCGATGCGAACGAGTGGACGGACACAGACTCCGACGGGATAGGTAACAACGAGGACACGGATGACGATGGCGACTCATGGGGGGACGATATTGAGCCCAACTGCGGAGCAGATCCGCTTGACGTCACATCAACACCTGCCGACTCAGATTCCGATGGAACCTGTGACTATCTGGACCCAGACGATGACAACGATTCGGTAATGGACGTAGATGATGATTTCCCAGAGGATCCAAACGAATCGAAAGACACCGACGGGGATGGAACAGGGAACAATGCCGACAATGATGATGATGGAGACGGTTGGGACGACTCCTCGGAGTCACTGTGCAACACCTCGCCCCTATCGGATCAGTCAGTCCCAGAAGATACTGATATGGATGGGACTTGCGATATGCTTGACATGGACGATGATGACGATGGGGTCCCAGATAGCGGGGACGAGTTCCCCAAGGATGCCGCGGAGTGGGAGGACCTCAACAATGACGGCCTAGGGGACAATGGTAATCCACTTTCTATAACCGACAGGATGAAGCTGAGTCCAGGGATATCTGCTCTAGCAATACTCGCTGTAATGTCCCTCGCTGGGGCTATGATATACTCTACCGCATTCGCTGGTAAGGGCTACCCCCCACTCTCGAGAATCATCTCTAGGAGGGAGAACTCAGTAAAAGATGCCGAGAACCCCCCTGCTCAGACTGAAAGCACCCCCGCTCCAGTGCCCTCTGGCGTGACCGATGAATCAGAAAATGAACAAAACTATGCCAAGTCATGGGAGGATCTGCCCCCGGGCGGCCAGTATACGGAGACCAATCCAGTGAGGTATGAAGGGGACGAATGTGGAATCTGGGAACAAAGGGCCGACGAGAGTTGGATAAGGAAGTGAGTTATTTTTTGAAAAAAATCGATACATTTCCCATGTTCAATCGAATTAAATGGCCTGAGGCCACAAACACACCCTTAAAGGGTGATAATTCAATATGCTTTCATGGAGGAGCATCTAACGGTATTGTTATATCATTCACATCTTCTCATGAACGCCAGTGACGCCCATGCGAAGCGATGTAGCCCGTTCGATTGCCCTAGTAATGCTAATGATTGTCTCGGTACAAATGCCGATGTTCGATAACGCGGAAGAGCCCGTGGAATTGAAAGAAGAGCCAGCCATAGAGATGGTAGCTCAAAACCCCTGTCAGGGCTATGACGCCTGTTTAGGTCTTGACGCGGGCGGCTATAACAATAGGAACACCATGTGCGTCGGATCCTCGACCGCGGGGTCGTGCCCCGTCGCCAATCTGAGCTCATACATTGATTACGGATCGGGCCCAACTACCACTACGTTCTACGGCTACATGGACGGTTTCAGCAGCGCAGGCGCACTCGATGACGATGACGTGTACACAATGTGGGTTCCGTGGGGCTACGGAATCAACGTCACCATTTCGTGGAACTCCAGCGTCACCATGATGTACGGACTATTGGGTCCCAGTGGACTAACCAGCACATATTCCTCTGGATATGACTCATTTGGCTATGGGGCCTCCTCAGGTGTAACGATGACCACACTTGGTGCCTCAGTCAGTGACACAGCATTGGATATCTACCTAGACTGCAACGGAAACTACTGCAAGACTTCATCCGGTTACACAAATGACTACAGGATGGACATCACTACATGGCCATCGGATGCTGGAAACT
>CETY01065694.1_pt1 | contig 15340 bp, 13 predicted proteins | sample 361551 | NCBI WGS metagenome assembly CETY01 (sample SAMEA2623135, study PRJEB7988) | marine metagenome | biome: marine biome (ENVO:00000447); feature: deep chlorophyll maximum layer (ENVO:xxxxxxxx); material: "saline water (ENVO:00002010), including plankton (ENVO:xxxxxxxx)" | depth 45 m | reverse complement strand
GAAGGAGGTGAAGGAACTACAACTGAAGGAGGTGAAGGAACTACAACACAGGGACCTGGAAGATGTATACCTAATACATTGTTATATTCTTGTAATAAATGGAATTCTCTTATGGATCCACAAATAAGATCTTGTGCTTCCCATACAAATCGCGATAGTTGTGAATATGAAAAGGTCCATGGACCTGGCGGTGATCCACCTGACCCTAATGCTGATCCACCATACCGGGGTTTTATAATTCCTGAAGGGGCTGGAACAAATCCTAGTATCTGTGAATATTCGGACAGATGTTCAGCAGAACATTCAGAATGGAGAAATAATCCTGAGAGAGTAAATCCACCAACTAATACTAATAATGATACTCAAGAACCTAGTGAAGAACTATTGGCAGCAAGAGAAGCAGCTTCAGCTGCAGAAGAAGCTGCTCTTGCTGCTGTGGAGGCGGCTGATCAAGCAGCTGCCCTCGCCGAAGAAAATCAAGGGGATGTTGATGCTATAGCTGCCGCAGAGGCCGCAGCAGCGGCCGCAGTTGAGGCTCAAGCAGAAGCAACTAGATTAAGAGAAGAAGAAGAGGCTATGTCTCAGGATGAAACAAATGTTAATGATAATGGTAATGTGAATGATAGTATTAATGATGCCATTACTCAAGGTCAAGATATTCAAAGAAGAACACTCGAATTAGATATCCCGACGGATGTCATAAATCAAATAAGCGGAGACCTTGGAAATGCTTTATCGTCTGGAGATAATGAGCGTTCACTTATGGAGGCTAGAAACCTTGTAAATAGATTAGAATATTTAATAAACGTCGGAGATGACGGAGCAGAAGACATACTCGCTAGAAGAAATAGAATACAAGAATTATTAGCTCAAATTGATACGTTAAACAATCAATTACAAGCAGAAGGAGTGGAATTTAATAATATAAATAATGCGAATCAAGCTGTAATTGGATCTGCGACAGATAATACACAACAAGAAAACTTCGCCAACTTTGAAAATGCTCAAGGGGATGGGATGATAACATATACGAATTATGCACTATTACAATAAGTTTTTAATTTTTTTATCTATTCTTTTATATAATGAAATCAGAACACTTACAACAATGTATTATAATTGTTCTTGTTTTTTACTTTCTATTTAGTATATTTTATAAGTGTCCATGTACTCGAAGGACTTTAGAAGGTATGGTTCCCAATATTGATATAGACATACCTGATATTGATATTGATGTTAAAAATACAGAAAAAGATACTAAAGATACTAAAGATACTAAAGATACTAAAGATATTAAAGATACTAGTGACGATAAGGATGACGAAGGTAGTAGTAGTGATAATGGTTTGCGTAAAAGAGGATCATCCCGCGAGGATGATAGTGGGTCGATGGGAGATGTAGTTGAATATTTTAAAGATAAATTGATATCAATATTTTCAAATATTCAATTATTAGTTGGAGTTGGAGTTATAGTTGGTATTATATTCCTTGGAGTTATGGTTGTAAGGAAAACTCGAACTGTAAAAAGTGCTGTATCAGATAAAAGTATATCTGATATAACCAGTCCATTAAAAAGTAAGTTGCCCGGTTTACCTATATCAAAAGAATCTTTAAAAAGTAAGATTCCCGGTTTACCTATATCAAAAGATTCTTTAAAAGATTCTTTAAAGGGGGCAATAGCAGATAAGAGTATGTCGGATATAACCGGATCATTAAAAAAAGGTTTAAGTTTAGTTAAAACCGATAATTAAAATGGCGAACCACCCATAGATGATAATCCATTTACAGGGGATCCCATGCCACCATTCAAAGGAGGAGACATTCCTGATATTTCTTTATTTACTTGTTGTTCAACCTGTTGTTGAACTTGTTGTTGAACTTGTTGAGGTTGATTAGTTGCTTGTGCGACTTGGGCTTCAAACATCGTGGGTTTGGCAAAATCTACTTCTTTTGGAGCATTTTGTTGTGCCATCGATACTGGTAAAAATACAACTAAATTCTTTAATACTATATAAATAATTGGGAAGATTAAGAAAATCCAAGCAAGGTTAACCTGATTATATTGACATAATCCATATAATATAGCACCTAATACAACGACTAATTTAACTTCGTGTAACGAGTGCATATTATATAAGTTTTCCATCTTACCATTATTAAATCTCTTTAATATACTGCGAGACATAAATAAAGATATACCTGTAACAATTACAAATACTAAATATACCATCATTGGCGAACACATCTTAGCTGAAAGCAAATCAAGAGGATTCGAAGCATTATCCATTTTATACTATTAATAATATTTTATTTTCAAAAATATTAGCATATAAATAATATATAAAAGAAATAATATATAAAAGAAATAATATATAAAAGAAATAATATATATAAAAAATAAGAACATATAATAATTAATAATTAATTAACTATGGGTATTCCATCGTATTATAAAAATATAATTAAAGATTATCCTGAAATAATAAAATCACCGAATCAACTTAATGTAAAAGTAAATAATTTATTTTTCGATTTAAATTGTGCGATCCATCCTTGTTGTGCAAATAAAACAGATGAAAATGAAATGCTTGATGAAGTATTTAATAAAATTATTGAATGTATCAATATTACAAAAGTTACTGATCTTGTATATATAGCTATTGATGGTCCAGCACCAAGAACTAAAATGGAACAACAGAGATACCGTCGTTTACGTTCATCCAAAGAAAAGAAGGTATGGGATACAAATCAAATTACACCTGGTACGAAATTTATGGATAAATTAATACATTTTTTAAACTATAAATGTAAAGTTCTAAAAGTAAATTATATTATATCAGATTCAAACGAACCTGGTGAAGGAGAACATAAAATAATGAAATATATGGATACATTAAAGAAAAATACTATAAATGTTGTATATGGACTTGATGCTGATTTAATTATGTTATCTATGATAAGGGATTATAATGTATTCTTATTAAGAGAAAGGACAGAGTATAATATTGAAAATATAGACGCTAAATATATATTTCTTGATATTGATTTTTTAAAAAAACACTTACTTCAAACTATAAAGAAAGATTATTATAATATCCCAGATAATACTATTTTAAATGATTACTTATTTATATGTTTCTTTATAGGGAATGATTTTATAATTAATTCTCCATCAATTAATATTCGTTACAACGGATTAAATAAACTTTTATCTATTTATTCTGAACTTCAAAAAGATTATTATGGAAATTTTTATTTACTTGAAAAGAATAAAATTAATTATCATAATTTTAAATTATTTATCCAACGTTTAGCTATGTCTGAAGAAAATAATATTAATGAAATATCTAAAAAAAGAAATAAATTAGAAGAACGTAATAAACGTAATTATTATCATATATTAAATCAAAAAAAATTAAAAAATATTAATGATATAGATAAACACAATGAAAATGATTTTAATATAACTAAAGAAGAATATGATGAATTTAAAAACTTTACTCCTTTAATTTTTAGAAAAGAAGAAAAAAGAGTAATCAAAAATATAAACAAACTATATTATATTTACAATAAATATAAAGAAATACATTATAACCCTAGTTATGATCAATTAATTGAAGAAGAAAAAAAACAAATCTGTAATGAATATTTAAAATCAATAATTTGGACAACATCTTATTATTTTGATACATGTTCATCATGGAAATGGTATTATAAATATCATTATGCTCCACTTTTTAAGGATATATTTGAATATTTAAAACATTATGATAATTTTACACATTTAGAATTGAACGATAAAATTCCATATACACCTCAAGAACAATTAAAAATAGTTTTACCAAATCAAGAAAAGACATATTATTATCCTCAGAGTACACCATTACATTCTTTTATGAAACAGTATTATTGGGAATGTCATCCAATTATGCCTCATTAAATATATATATGTAATAATATATATGAATAATATTATTAATTTTTTCACTAAAAAAAATATAAATATATCATTAAGTATCTCATTGTTTCAATTAATAATAATTACATTATTGGGCTTATATTTACATTATTATTTAATTAAGAAATTATGTAAGGATGTATGATTATCTTTCACATTTTGGATTACAATTTTCAATAAGATATTCAATATAATCATTTGATTCTAGAGATCTTAGAAATTTTTCATTTGTAGAGGGGTCAATTTTATTGAACCAAATATCTGTGCCTTCTAATGTTTTAGCTCTAACTATATTAAAAACTGCTGTATTTCTAAGTTTATAATCTGTAAATGGTATATTCATAAATTCTATTTCTTTTTTTAGGGAATCATTTTGAATTTTCAATAATTCACTTTGAGCGATGATGGATAAGAATTCCATTCTTTATTTAAAAAATAATAAATAATATAAAACAAATCAAATTTATGTTAGAATATATGTACTCTATACTTTTAATGTTGAATTTATTATTTATAATCACTGGTAATCATAAAGTAAAGGATATTATTAAGGATAAAACGAATGAAATACTATTATTAAAAAAAGAAAACGATACTTTAAGTGAATTAAATAATAATTTAAGTGATGAAATAATAAGTATTGTAAATTTAAATCTTAAATTAGAAGATGAAGTAAGATACTTTAAAAAAGTTATCGAAGAAAATGAGAAGTCTGATATATTTATCCCTTTCATGGAGAAGGAGTTTGGAACCGGTTTAATTCGAGTATGTGAAGACGGTGTTTATTATCATGGGGTATGTGAAGAAGAGAAACAGAAATGGAATAAGAATAATCAATGTTCGAGACAAATATATGAATATAGAGTTAAGAATAATACTCGTAAGAATTTAGATAACTACAATACGTTTAATATTGATGAGTTTTGTAATAATTGTTTATTGATAAAAGATAAAAATAAGTATAAAATATTTGAATGTCAGGGTCATCAATATTAAAATATTTAATATTATAAAATGGATTTAGATTTTATGTATTGTATGGTTGGTGTTACTTTATTAATATCAAGTATTTATCTATCACTTGTTAATAAAAATACTGAAATATTCAGTAAATTTAATAAGCTTTTAAATGGTGCTCAAAAAAAGGTATATGATAAGATTGTTAAAGAAAGATTAATGATATACATTGGTGGAATGGTCCTTGGTATTTTATTTGGGGGTGTATTTTATTATTATAATCGTAAATCAGAATATTTATTCTGTAAAGTTGTGAGTATAATGATATTAACTAAATTAGCATTTTACTATTTTTATCCCAAGAGACCATTAATGTTATATTCATTAACAAATAAAGCACAAACGGACGCATGGGCCGATATATATACTGAAATGAAATCACGATGGATTAAATCATTAGTCGTAGGTTTTATTGGTTATATTATCATAGGTAACGTCCTTTGTAGGAATTAAGGATACAAAATAATTTTTCTTTATTTTCTTCACTTTTACATTGTATATTTATATCTTCCCAACTTTGAGGAAGTTTTTCGATAAAATAAACATCATAAATCGATTCTTTAAGATATACCATATGGAAGATGTATAATAGAACAGAAATGATTAATGTTTGAATTGCTCCCTTATGATTTCTTTGATTTAAAGTTATTAATATAAGTATTGGTGAAAGGTGATAATATAATAATGTTAACCATAATTTAGGTTTAAATGTTCTTTTTAAATATTGTGTATAATAGAAATTTATACCCATAAATCCTAAAAATAGTAATATTGTTGTGTAATAAACATTTATATTATCAGTGATAGTTTTAATTTTTAAAAAATAACCAAGTAACCATATATAGAATAATACCAACCACCAGGTACTAATATATTTTGATATCATATTATACTATATTAATTTATTTTTTATAAAAATATCCACTAACATATCTAAAGGACAAGGACCAACTTCCATAATTATTTGATGGAAATCTTTAATTTTCCCTCCTTTTTTAAGATATTTATTTTTAAGATATAAAAAGGTTTTTTCTCCTATTTTATATGTTAATGCTTGTCCAGGTAAATTGTTATATCTTAATATTTCTTTATGGATCATAACATCTTCGTGTTGTAAATTATCTTTCATGAATTTAAAACATTTATCATAAGACCATCCAAAATAATGAATTCCTGTATCTATAACTAATCTTACACATCTATGCATATCATACTTAACTTTGTGGTAATATTCGTCTAGATTCTTTTTATTATATTTTCCCATATTTTCACAATATAGTGCCCAACCTTCAGAATAGGAATTATAAGATGTAACTTTCCTATAATCTGATAAATCTGAATATTTAATTTTATAATTTATTTGATAATGATGACCGGGAATTCCTTCATGTAAGCTTAAAACATATAATTCATTTTTATCTATAGTACTTGGAGAGGATGTATCTATATAAAAAGTCCCTTTCCGTTTATTTTTCATATCAGGTGAAATATAATATGCGAATGTTCTTTCATTTTCTTTTGGAATTGATTTAATTTTATATAAATCTTTTTTATTTATTTTACCATGAAAGTTTTTATTATGGACTTCTTCTATAGTTCTTTTTTGTAGTTTTTTTAAATAATCTAATATTTCTTTTTTATTTTTAAAGGTTTTCTTTTGTTTATAATTGAGATCTAATATATATTTTTCTTTTTTTAATTTTGTTAAGTCTTTGAGACCAATTTTATGTATTTCTTCTGGTGTAAGTCCTTTATAAGTGTTATATTCAACTATTTTTTTATAAAGTTTCTTACCTCCTTTATATTTTTGTAAACCGAACTTATAGTCTGTATGTTCATAGTATTCATTTATTAAAAAGAGCATTAATTTATTAAGATTATTTACTAGATATTTATCAATTTCTTCATCCCATTTTTTCCTAGAGATTAATACTTTTTTCTTATAATATAATTTAGAAGCCAAAACTTCTTTAATATTATTAATCATTTGATTTACTTCCCCTCGATAAAGAGTAACTTTATTCTTAATTCCATTTTTCATTTTTTTTATTATTTCATCTGTGATGGGGGTTAATGATTTAATTCTTTGTAAAAAAATTTCATAATCTTCTCTTTTTTCAAATATAAACGCTCCATTCCCATTTGCTTCACTAATATAATCAAATAATAAATTATTCATTGAATTAATGGGAATATACATATAGATTTCATAATCTTCTTCTAGATGAATATCGTAGTCTAAATTATTATAAAGTAGTTTATCTTCAAAAGATAGACACTCTTTTTTATTGAGTAATTTAAAATATTTTTTATCTAGATCATTTAATTTTTTATAATAATCTTCTGAATATATATTGGGTTGTATATGTGATTTTTTATTCCATTCTTCTTTTAAAAAAAATTCATTTATAGTAGGGTTAATTTTATAATATTCATTTATATAATCTGAAGATATATTCATATATTATTATATTATATTATATTTCCTCTAGATTAATATCATCATCCATTAAATATTCTTCATCACTATTATCAGATGGTAATTCTGTAGTGAATTCTATACTATCCATATCATCTTGAAAATCATTATCTTCTCCGAGTGTAAAGGTTTCGGGTAATTCTTTTAGTTCTCTTAGTTTACGAGCACCATTTTCATCATAACTATCCATTATATCACAGAGGTCATCTTGAAAGTCCCTTAGAGATACTAATACAATATCATTAAGGTTAACAAATTTCCTTTTTCTCATTGTTCCACAGAGGATAGCAGCACGATCCTTACCATCTGAACATTTAACATCAAATCTACAATTCCCTTTACATTTGGTTATTTGAGCATATTCTTGACCATCTTCTTTAAAACGAATAGCCTTTGTTTCAATATCTCGATTTTTGTTTCGTTTATGTTTTTTACCACCTTTCTTTTGACCTTTTCCCATTCTATTGTATTTAATATAATAATTTTTATATAATTCAAATTTTATTATTATAAATTTGAAAATATTATTAATAAATTTAACAAATAAAGGATGTATTTATTAATTACAGAATCTCCTGCGAAAGCTAAAAAAATACAGACCTTTTTATCAAATGATTATATTGTAAAATCTTCATGTGGTCATATAACAGATTTAGAAAAAAAGAAAAAAATAAGATATGGTAATGCCCTTGATTTTGGAATAGATATTGAGAATAATTTTAAACCAATTTATAAAGTGTTATCTGATAAGAAGGATATTGTTAAGATGTTAAAAAGTAGTTCAAATGATAGAAAGGTTATATTTGCCGCAGATGATGATAGAGAAGGGGAAGCAATCGCATGGCATACTGCTAATGTTTTGAAGCAAAAAGTTAAAGATAAGAATCGTATTATTTTTCGTGAAATATCGAAAAAGGCAATATTAAATTCATTAAAAACTCCTCAATCAATTAATATGAATGAAGTAAATGCTCAACAGGCTCGACGGATTATTGATCGTTTAATTGGATTTAAAATATCTCCTTGTTTATGGAAACATATAGATACACATGTAATTGGTCTATCTGCTGGACGTGTACAAAGTTCTTTATTAAATATGATCCTTGAGAAAGAAGAAGAGTTAGATAATTACGAAGGAGATATTATTTTAGATATTCATGGATCTTTTAAGAATATAGAAAAACCATCAGAATTTAATTTTATTGATGATATTGATATTGATGATGATTTTATAAAAGATTTATTTCAAAAGTTTTCAAATGATCGTATTTTTAAAGTTAAATCCAATACATTAAAAAAAGAAAAAAGATATCCGAATAAACCATTCATAACATCCACGTTACAAAAAACAGCACAACGAGAATTGGGATTACCCGTCAAAAAGACAATGGATATAGCTCAAAGGTTATATGATAGTGGTCATATAACATATATGAGGACTGATTCAACATTTATTTCTGAAGAATTTCAAAAGAAAATTAATAAATATATCAATGAATCTGTAGGCGAAGGATATTATAATAAACCAAATGAAAAGAAAGTAAAAGGAGCACAAGAAGCACATGAAGCGATTCGACCAACTACTATTATTAAACCAAATTTATCTGATCCATTAGAGAAGAAAGTATATAATCTAATTTATGATAAAACAATAATATCACATATGAAACCTGCTGAATATGATGTATATACTTTAAAATTGGTAAATGATAATACTTCTAAATATGGTTATTTTAAGACGAATTATAATCAGTTAACATTTCCGGGATATTTATCTTATAAGAATAAGGTTAAAATAGATGATAAACCTTCGTTTTTATCAGAATATAAGTTAGTAAAATGTGTTTCTAATGAATATGAAGAGGGTCCTCCATCAAATTATAATGAATCGAGTATTGTAGATTTATTGGAAAAAACTGGTATTGGGAGACCATCAACATATTCATCTATAATATCGACATTAGATAATCGTAAATATACAATTCAGGAAGATGTAACTAATAAAGATATAATTAATAGTTGTTATGAATTGGATAGTCGGGGTAATATTAATGAAAAAGAAATTATAAAAAGAGGGAAAGTAAATAAGAAATGTATTTTATTAACTCCATTGGGGAAGCAGGTATTAAAATATTTGAGAGAACATTTTATAAATATTTTACAAAAAGAATTCACGGCTAAGGTTGAATTAGATTTAGATAAGATATCAACCGGAAACCTTGATTATGTTTCAGTTATTCGAAAAGTTTACAATACTTTTAATGAAACTGTCGAAAGACAACTTAGTATAAAAAAAGCTACAAGTAATGGGATGAAAAAATTAGGAGAAAAAAAAGGTAATGAAATATTTATAGGAAAAGGTAGATACGGGGCATATATTAAACTAATAAATGAGGGAAAAGAAAAAAATATGAGTATTCAGAAATACCTTGATCTTATAAATAAAAATACCGAGGATGTAACTTTTAATGAAGTAATAGAGTTTTTAAGATATCCTAAAAAAATATCAGATAAAATAAGTATTTATATAGGACAATATGGTTACTATATGAAAGCAAATGGAAGGAATTATCGAATTAATCAATCTGGAAAATATACTGAAGAATATTGTAACAGCATTATTAATAAGTAATTAGTAATTAGTTTTCTGTTAAGAATCTTGGAGCAATATTCATACACTGAAGTTCTTGCATAAGAAGTTTACATGAATAAGGAAGATTAATTCTTTTAAATTTTTTATAGTTATTACAATTCTTACATTCATAGAGATTATTTGATGGATTAGCAATTGCCGGCATATTACATTCAGAACATATAAAGATATGATATTTATCTGAAACATCCATCATTCTCTCTTTCAAGAAGTTAGATGTTCCATGGGCAATCATACAATCTCTTTCCATTTCTCCAAACCGTAAACCCCCATGAGAAGATCTACCTTCTGCTGGTTGTCGGGTCATGGTTACAATAGGACCACTTGAACGACTATGGATTTTATCTCCCGACATATGTTTCAGACGTTGATAATATGTTGGTCCCATAAATATGGATGTTTTAATTTGATCCCCAGTAATTCCATTATATAGAATTTCATTTCCATTTTTATCGTGACCGGCTTCAGATAACATGTCCATAAGATCATTTACATTTATTTTATCAAAAGCAGTCCCATTGCCAATATTACCAGTTTTACAACAAACTTTTCCAAGAATACATTCAATTAATTGAGCAATTGTCATCCTACTTGGGATCGCATGTGGGTTTATAATTATATCAGGAATAATACCGGACGATGTAAATGGCATATCTTCCGATTTATATATCATACCCACTGTCCCTTTTTGTCCATGACGAGATGAAAATTTATCTCCGATTTCAGGAAATCTAAATGAACGAATACGGGTTTTACATACTTTATAGCCATCACTATTCGTTGTAATGTAATTTTCATCTACAAATCCATTTTCATTTTTTCGAAGAGTTGTACTATTATCTTTATAGTTATAATTACTATTATTTTTTATAGGAATACCTTTTCCAATAAGTATATCATCTTCAGTTACATATGTATCTTTGTCTACAAATCCATATTCATTTAGTTTTGAATAATTACACGGTTTAGGATAAAGTAATTTGGTTTTATCTGGTTTCATAAATTTTTCTTCTTCTCCAGATAATTGATTTTTCTTTTCTTCATCTTTATATGTTCTATAGAATGTCGATGAAAATAGACCTCTATCTATAGAAGATTGATTGAATATGATAGAATCTTCTTGATTATAACCTGTATATGTTGCTATAGCAACAATAACATTAATACCATTTGGTAATTTATCTGCATTTAGATATTTCATTAATTTTGTATCGACAAGAGGTTTCTGTGGATTAGATAGTACATGACTGAATGTGTCGTATCTTTTATTATAACTTGTACAATGTACTCCAACTGCTTGTTTCCCCATAGCTGATTGATATGTATTCCTTGGAGATTGATTATGGTGGGGAAATGGAATACACGAAGCCAATGCTCCAAGAATTAATGATGGATGAATTTCACAATGAGTATATTTGTTTTTTTTAGAATTAACATCATTAATGTTCATAGCTATAATACAATTATTTGTTTCATGTGGATCAATATATTGAATACAATAATTTTCTTTTGTTTTAATAAAAGATATAAGATTATACCAATTACATTTATTAGATTTCAGTTTTTCATTAATGTTTTCATTAAATAGAACCATATCATTATCAACAACTAAAAGAGGTCTTATAGGTCTTCCGGCATCAGTATAGATATTGATTATATAATTCTGTTGATCCCAAGAAATTGAAGTATAAATATTAATGATTCCAGATTTTCTACCTTCTTTTATTTGGTTTAAAATAGTAGTTGGTTCTTTAGTAAACCCAATCCAATCACCATTAATAATAACCTTACAATACTCTAGTTTATTAGTATCATAATTATTAAATTTATCAAAATGAATAATATAATCTTTTATATAATGACGTATCGGTTCTGATGAAGAATATACTGTAATTTCACTATTTAGAGAAAGATTTTTAACTATTCCAACTGCTTGACCTTCCGGCGTTTCAGTCGGACAGACATATCCCCACGATGTTCCATGAAGCTTCCTGGGTGGGATTAATTTTCCAGTATTGTCTGATGGTGTTTGAACCCTTCTTAAATGAGATATAGTGCTTGGATATGTAAGGCGATTAAGGACTTGCGATACACCTTGTTTTGAAGCATTTACTTTCATCCCCCAATTACCAGTTGCCATTGCTCCTTTAAGGATATTTTCAATATAAGACGATTTAATTAATTTATGAATATTGATGTCATTTACAATATCATTTGGTTGATTATTAAGATTCCATAAACCTGAATTAACTTCTTTTGTTATAAAATTCTTAATATCTTTAGTAATTTTATGAATACACTGATAAGTTAAATTACCAAGTAGATAACCAGGTGTTTCAAACCTTTTATTAATATAACTATCTCTATCATCATAAGGAGAAATTCCTAAATAACATTTAATTAATTTATTAACCATAAAACCTGTAAAATATACTTTTTTGTTTTGATCATCACCTAGATGATTTAAATATTCTTTCAAGATACAATCCTTAACATATTTTATTTTCTTTTCTTCATTCTGAGTGTAATAGCTGTTATTATTTATATTTTTACTTATAAATATAATTGCTTCTGCTTCAGTTTGTATTTCGTATGCTTCTTCAATTGATAATTTTAAAATTTTTAGAATATTTTTATCAACTGAAGAATTATTATTATCAATAATATGATAAATAATATCTTTATCAGTAATACATCCCAACGCTCGAAAGACTATAAATATCGGTATTTCTGTTTTCATATGAGGCAATGAAATACGAATATAATTATTATATATATCTGGTTTATTAGTAACTTTGATAGATACTACTTTTGGAATTCCAAATTTATTTTCATCAAGAGAACGGGTTTCACAAATATGAGAATATTTTGAAGTATTCTTAGGGTTCTTAAATACTTGAATTAGATTATTAGCTACTTTTTCTTGTGAAATAATAACTTTTTCATTACCATTAATGATAAAATATCCACCTAAATCATATAAACATTCATCTTCATAACCTTTTTGATTTAAAATACAATATTTTGATTTTACCATAATAGGTATCTTACCAATTATTATATTTGGGATTATTTTATCTTCTAATTTTACTTTAACACCATTTTCATTAATGGTGATCATTGATACAAAATCAATTATTACTGGCGCAAGGTAAGTACTATTCCTTATCCGAGCCATATTTGGAGTCATTAATTTCGAACATCCATTATTTTCTATTAGAAGGGGTTTCCCAACTTTCATATTCTTTACACCAAGTTCAATTTTATTGATCATACAATTTGTATCTGTGAAAGGAACCGGGACAGGAAAATATTGTGAAATAATTTGGGGTAATATATCATCAACGAAATAATTATATGAATTGATTTGATGTTCAACTAACTTATTATTCCCCTTAAAATAAGTATGGATAATTTCGTCAGTATTTAATACCATAATTAAATTATATATTTTTTATAATATAATCTTAAATATTTTCAAATTTAAAATAAAATAATATTTAAAAAATAAAGATAAATGTAAGATAAAATGGGATATATAAACAATTTTATAACACTTATGATAACTATTGGAATATTCTCGATACCAGTAAGTATGTTAAAAGAATATTTACAAGTAAGTTATGAACACAATAAAACAAACCGAGTAGATAAAAAAATCAATTAAATATTTAAATTATAATTCGTATCTTTAATAGCTAATTCTTTTAAGAAATCATATTTTTCAAGACCATTATCTTTTTCAATTGTTCCAAACAATTCTTTAATTTCTACTTTTTCTTCTATAAATTCTGATTCTAAAAATTTACAATAATCATCAAAAACCGAATAGGTTTTACACAAATTTATAATATCATGAATCCTGCGGTTGTAATATTCAAAACCCAGACTATCCAAATTATTTTCTAATATAGGTCTTGTTATATAGTAGTTTTCAAAATTTTTTTGCATTTGAATATGTAATATGACAGATTGTATTATAAATGAATCAATAATAAATTTATATTTTCTACAACAATTAATTATTAATTTTAGTAATAGAGATGGATCATCATAATTTAATTTTGTTTCCTCTTTAACTATTTTGATTTCCTTATGCATATATTCTATAGGTATTTTCTTATTAATAAAATACCAACAAGCTTTTCCAAATTCTTTAATCGTATCTTCTTTATTATCTTGAACATTCATAAATGCGTTATCTATTTTAGAAAGATTACTATATATAAATTTTGGGACTTTCCAACAAAATCCAAAATCATAAATTACTAATTTTGGAATTCCATCATCAATACGGACTTTCCAATTCCCTTTATGAAGATCTCCATGCATAAGATGAAATATTAATTCATTTGATTTAATAAATAATTTTAGTAATAATAATATTTTATAAATATTATAATCACTAATATTAATATCTTCTATTCTCCCTCCTTCTTCATATTTCATTATCATTATTTTTTCTGATACTCTATAGATTTCTGGTATAATGATTAATTGATTATCTTTATATTCTTCATAAAAACGTAAACAATTGTTAGCCTCATTTATTAAATCACATTGAATCTTAAAATCTTTTATAAATTCTTTTAATTCTATCGGTATATAGTAGTTAAATATATTTCTAATAAATGGTACAAGATATAAAATATTTATGAAATAATCAAAAAATAAAAGTTGAAATTGCATATCTGGATGAACAACTTTCATAGCACACATAGTATTAGTATGTTTATCTTTCACTTTATAAACCTGACCAATACTACCCGAAGCAATTAAAGATATAATCTCATAGTCTTCATCTAATTGTGAATTAAAACTTCGATAATATATTTTTTTCGTATGATTTATATTGTGATAATTACATTCTTCATATAACTCTTCTAAGTCTTTAAACCATTTATTATTTTCTTGTGAATTATCAATATCGTAGATAGCTTCTAATTTTGGAAGAATCCATTGACAAAATTTAATAGCAACACATCCAGAATCACGTATATTATTTATTATTATTTTCATAATAATATCTGATTTCTTTCCTTGAAAATAATATAATCCAGACCATATAGCAATTTTAATATAATTAAATAGAAATACCATTATTAAACATATGTATTTTTTTTTAAATGATTAAACTTATTTAAATAAATATTAGTTTAATAATACAATTAAAAAAACATAATTAAAACATATAAATGCCTAATTCAAATCAAGCAAAAGCCCAGAAACTAAT
>CETY01196104.1_pt1 | contig 15347 bp, 18 predicted proteins | sample 361551 | NCBI WGS metagenome assembly CETY01 (sample SAMEA2623135, study PRJEB7988) | marine metagenome | biome: marine biome (ENVO:00000447); feature: deep chlorophyll maximum layer (ENVO:xxxxxxxx); material: "saline water (ENVO:00002010), including plankton (ENVO:xxxxxxxx)" | depth 45 m | reverse complement strand
AGAAGTTGGTTTCAGAGTTGCAACATACTATGACATACCAATCATCCCAACCAAAGACATGCCTCAGACTGGTAACGCAACTGCTAACAAACTGAGTGATATACTTCTGCTAGACACAGACCATCTATGGTTGTCTGTCATGAAGCCAACTCAGTATTTCGAGGATGGTATCACTAGTGGAAACCCATTCGGTGTTGGCAAACTTGGGAATCAGGGAATGTACCGAACAATGGGCGAAACTGGATGCTCGTTCTTCAAGGGACAAGGAAAGATAACCAACCTAAAGAGTGCGTGAGGTGATTAGAGTTGACACACGCTGTTACTCTAGTTGCTGACCACAAGGGCGTAACTGCCCCCAAGGTCTTAGGTGACGAGTATGTTGTTGATGCAATAGTCAACATAACGGCATACGTTCAGGGTGGAATAACCCTGACTGCTGCTTCGTTGGGTCTGTCTTCACTACACTGTGTTCTAGTAACAGGTGTAGAGGAGATTGGACACAGTGCAAGAGCCGTCATCAGTACAACAGGAGCATATGAGACAGGAACAAGTGCCAAACTTATCCTGTCAACTGGCTCTGCACAACAATCAGGTACAGGGGATGAAGGCATGGTAAGAGTCCGTGTCTATGGTAATCTCTGAAACAACAATGATTAAGTGATAACGTAAAGTAGTGGCCTCTGCCCCTAATACGGGGCAGGGGTTACTACCACAACAAAAAGGTGAATAAAATGGCAAAAGTAAAGTTAACAAAACACAGACCAACTGGCCCACTTCTATTGAGAAGGGGCGGTGGCACATACGCATTAACAGCACAAGAAGACACTGTTGTTCCATTAGCAGTGGCAGTCGGACTACTAGGAGATTCAGGTCTAATAGTAGAACTAGATGCATCAGACGCATCAGCGATTCTGACATTAAACGAGTATCTATTGAAGATACTCAAAAAGGAGTTTGACTTAGAAGGGGATGCAAAGGCAGTGAAGTCTGCATTGTTCCCTTCAGCAAGGAAGTCATTCATCCCTAATCTAATCAAAGAGACTCCCGTAGAAGAGACTCCCGTAGAAGAGCCAACAGTAGAGGAAGAACCTGAAGAGGTTGCAGAGGAGACTGTTGACTACTCACAATACACGGTGAAACAACTCAAGGGAATGCTTGAGGAGAAGGGACTATCAACTGACGGAAAGAAAGCAGACTTGGTAGAGAGGATGTCGGAGGCTGAATAATGTCATCCCCAACATGCAACTCCACAGGCGTTCTTTCTACAAGCACAGTAGCAGTAAAGCACCACGCTAAGATAATGAGCGTTCATGTTACATCAACAGCAAATGCTGTGATGACTGTCAAGGTATGGGACAGTAACAACTCGACAACAACGGGCAAGAAGGAGGTTGCTCGATTAGTTCTACATGCAGGAGGAACTGCTCAGACCATAGAGCAAGACCTACATGGTGTTATTGTAGCCAATGGAATCTACGTTCAGATTACAGGCACAGGAACATGTTCTGTCAACTTTGCTTGAGGTGATTATCATGCCAAGTATAGATACAGACACAAGACTAATCATGACTGTTCTTTTTGTTGGAGCAGTCAGTGGAGTAAACGTCTACTTCTTCTCGCAATATGGAACTTCTTTCATTGCAGCCTATGGTGCGTATCCAGTGGCTATGATATTTGGAGTGCTTACCGTAGGAGGAATAGTGATACTGAAAGCACTGTTTGATTTAGCAATAAATGATTACATAGAAGATTTCCTACTTCAAAGGCAAATAGATTCATATTGGAGCAGAAAAGCAAGAGATGAAGAGAACCGAAAGAGGGTTAGAGAATCCTTCAGAGGTTTCCAACAGCAGTTTGGTGCAACAGCATACGGAGATTCTAATCTCCCAATGATGCCTCAATCCTCTCAGGAAGTACAAACAGTTAGTCCGACTTTCCTAACAGGCTTCAATGAGTGATTTGAATGGTAAGTGAAATCTTATTCGGGATGGATGAATCCACTCTCGCATATGATTTACAAAGAGCGCACTCTGCTGACGTTTGGTTTCTAAGGGCTAGGTTCTATCTTTGGGGTGGCATTTCTGCCGTGACTAGTTTCTTCGTAGGACATGCTATTTCCCTTTGGGGAATCAATCTCTATGAGGTCGGTTGGCACTTGCTAAGTTCACTTTGGGGCGGTCACTGACTTCTCAACTATTTTAACGCTCTACGACATCCGAATCACTGACGAGGTGATGGCATGTCGGTGATGGCAGGTTTTGCAATACTCATGGTAGAGGCCATGAATAAGTTATACAATCGTCTTCATGCTATCAATTTCGGTATATATGGGGCAAGTAAAGCAGGTAAGACAACGCTACATCGACAACTGATGACTAGGGGAGAAGTCCCTGATATACAAAAAAGAACTGTTGGCAGACATAGGGCTACTCGTAAGTTCGTGAAACTAGACGGCGATGCCCATACAGTGCGAACTGCTGACATTGGTGGTCAAACTGTATATTGGGAAGAATGGGTCAGAGACATGAGAGGAAGACATGTCAAGTATCTGATATTTCTCTTTGATGATAGACACCTAGACAAGCATTATGATATAGAGCAACAACTATCTTGGACATTTCTAGTTGATACTATCTGCAATCCATATTGGACTATCGGGGGTAGAAAGAAAAAGAAGCAAGACCATGACTACCCTCTAGCAGTTGGTCTATGGGCGAATAAGTATGACTTATGGAAAGACAAGTATCCACATAATGGAAAAATAGAAGACCATCCTATATTCGCTTCATTCAAACCCGGACTTCAGAAGTTAAATGAAACGGGAATACCATGCCATAAATACATTGTAAGTGCTAAATCTGATTCTGAAATGGTATATCGTGGAGTATTAACAATGATAAAAGACTACTGATACGTCAGACTACTCAGGTCTGACCGCAAGGAAGACCTAGATAGGTAGGAGAAGAAACAATGTCAATGCACTTTAACCCCCCTAGTTTGATAGGAGCAACTAATGCAACAGTGAACGCTGGCCCAAATCCATTCATGGATAGATTGACTGCCGCAAGAGCAGCAGGGCCAATAATGCCTTATGAGTATAAGTCATTGAAACCAAAGAAACAGTTGAAAGAAATAGTGAAGGTGTTGAAACCTGAGAAGAAGACCTTCCTCAAGATACCTTACTCTTTCAAATACAACTACAAGGACAGATGTGTGATATGTGGAACGCAGAAGTTTTGGACAGCAGATGACACTAGAAGACCTCCGCTTCCACTGCACAAGGTTCGCAAGGGATATCCAATGAGAGGAACTTACTGTGAGAAACATGCAGCAATACACATGCAGTATGAAATGCTAGAGCAACAGATACTAGCAGAGGAACATGGGCTTTCTTTCAGTGCATACATCCCTTCTGCTAGGAGTCTCAATCCAGTTAACCTAGTGAAATCAGGACCAATAACGCAATTGAAACAGGAGGACATCAACTCTCTCACTTCACTAGGTTGGGCTATTACTCCTCCGGTGAATAAAAATTCATCGAAGGAAGAACAACTCTATGCCTTAATGATAGAGAACACAGCCATGTCTGCTAAGATTAAATCTTTATTGACCGAAGGCGTTAAGATTACCACACAGGAGGAGACTAACTGATGGGCGTGTTCGGGACAAGCAACTCTGCGTTATCCTCGCAGATGAATACAATGGGACAATCGCAATTTAAGATGACCAACAATCTCTTGACTTTACAAGAGAATCATGTGGAAGAGTTCTTCCAATATCACGGAGAACCATTCTTGAGTGCGTTTGAGAAGATGATGGAAGATGTCATGACAAGAGTTGTCAGTCAGATGCTTGTCAAGATGAAGTTCGTGTCAAATACCAACGGAGACTTAGAGATACATCCTGATTCTCTCGGTGAGTTCACTTCTATCACTCAGGAGAACATTGACTTGGATATAGTCAACCTACTAGCCAGTGCTGTCAACTCAGAAGTTATCATGCAGAGAAGGATGGCAAAGCAACAGTACCTAGAGTCACAAGGCTTTGCTTCTCCGGCACAGGACATGCCGCAGCAGCAGATGGGTGGTATGCAACAACAAGGAATGCCACAAGGCATGAGTCCTGCTGGCATACAAGGCGCACCTGCTATGGGAGGAATGAATCAACAGATGATGCAGCAGCAGATGGCTATGAACAATGGTAGTGGGTATCCCATACCTCCAAGCGGATATGACCAATTCAACAATCCATATTGGATTGACCCTGCTACGGGTCAACCATCCTACACCCCACCACAAAGCGGTCTTGGATTGGCTGGTGCTTTGAGTAAAGGGGTTGCTTGGGCAAAGTGGTTGGCATAGGTGGAATTTAATGTATGAGTTTAACTATCGACAGCAGTAATGATAGCGACCTTGAAGATACATTTACTCTAAATCAGACAGACGTTAATGCTGCGACAGTCAACCCAATTACTGATGCCTCTGTCATTCTACGAACATTAGTTCTGAAGATGCTTCAGAAACAGATGAAACAAAGCAGGAGATTCACACCTCAAACAGTCAAGAGAGACTTTAGAATATTGATGTCTCTAACAAAAGAGGATTTCAAAACAGAAGAAGAGTTAGCACTATATGAAAAATACATGAAGGAACTTGTGGAGAAGGCACTATCCCTCCCTGTGGCTAAGACTGTTGATGAATTAGAAGACAATCTACCCGGAGGAAAGGGTGCTGGAATGTTTGAGTTGTTCGGTGGAGGCTCAATGACTAGAGATGATTTCAAATCGGATGAGGCATATGAGGATTACAAACAAAGCATAGAAAACAAACCCGCTCCTGTCGCCACCAATATAAGAGAAAAGGATGTTACATTTCAGCAATTACTGCTTCCCGCTTACTTGGGTCAGACATACGAAGGTAGTTCTAAGACAGGAAAACCATCTAAGGTAATGGAGACTGTTGATAAAGACAAAAGCCTCTTTGATGAAAGTAAGATTGGGGAATATAGAACAGAAGACAAGAGTGACTTGTCAACAAAGGGTAAGATATTCTATACATGGGACTTAGAAGCATATTTGAAGTCATTACTGAAGGATGATGGATTTGATGATTTCGACAGTGACCATCTTAGGTTCATTCCTAATGATAAGAAGAAAGAGACTGTTACCCTGAATAAAACTAGGATGGGCAATGTCTTAGGTATAGACGCTCCTAAAATGGAAATCCTCATGAGATTTGATGATGAAAAAGGAAAAACAATACCCTCTAAATACACAATTGGTGATAAAGAGTATGATGCAAAGACACAGGATGGCAGAGAGAAGGCTGCAAAGTATCTGATTTCTTTGATAAGACTCACCAAAGAGCAAGAAGATAAAGTTGCTAAAGAAATACTAGAGAAGTCTAACTTCATGAAAGCAAGAAGGACTAGAGATAGAGACAAGAAGATGAGGGGTGTAGGGCGTGAGCCAACTGTTTCCGAACTCACTAGAAACTATCTAGACTTAGATGTAGGGAAGATGACCTTCGTTATGTCAATAAGCGGTTTCCAATCAATTCTAAAGGGAACAATATCAGCAGAAGAGAAAGAGGGTGTTATTGATTATGGTTTGATATTAGACAAGACAGGGGAATTAAGATTAGCAGAAGAAGGTGCTTTCGCTATCACTGATAGGGATAAGGTAGAGGGCATATCTGATATAGTCAGGGGGGTTAAGACCTTCATGGCTAAGACCCGAAGATTCAGGAGTTGAACATATGTCGAAACTATCATCCCCAAGTGACTTTACAAACATTAACCCAAACTATGCAAGTGGTAGAGGATTCTATACAACACACTCTGATGTGTCTCAACTATTACAGATAAGCCCATTCACCTCAGATACCACTCCTACTATCGCTGAAGTAGGTAATCTAATCAAAAGAGCAGAAGAGAGGGTTGATGATGTGGTTGGACATTCCTTTAGACCAGTCATCTACCATCATGAGTTTCATGGTTTTGAAGCGTTCAGAATGGGTGCTTATCCAGTAAACAGATTCAAAGATTACATTGGCTTTGTTCAATTAGAGAGACCTGATGTTCAGAAGATTGTAAGACTAGAGGTTTGGCAAGGAACTGAATATGTAGACTTAGCATCTGCAACTGCGAAGGTGAAAGTACCAAGTGGCCCTGAAAGTGGTTCTTGGAGAATACAGTTAGGAGTTGGAGCATATACATTCCATCTAGATAAAGGAACAGAATTCTTTGACAACTATGGACCTAAGACAACTGCTAGTCAGATAGCAGATGCAATCAACGAGGTCTTTCCACATAAGACTGCTAAGTTCACTGGTGAGACTACTGCTAAAACAGTGACCGCTCAGGGAGCAACTACCGTCAACATCTCTGATTTTTTCTATGCTACGACAGATAGTGAAGCAGGGGACACTGTTGTAATCTCCTCTCTTCTAATGGGGGATGATGGTTCTGCTTGCACGATAACATCAACAGTTGGCTCAGTAACTCAGTTCACAGACAACCAAGACCAAAGAAGACTAGGAGACTATTGGATGATAGGGAAAGACGGTAAGATTTTCTTCTTGAAGAACTACCCATTCCTTCATTCTCACTCTGTTCGTGTAACATATGTCAGTGGGGAGAAGAGAGTTCCTGCCACTATACATGATGCTACGACTAAATTAGTAGCAGCAGAAGTGATACGTCATGACGACAACTCGATACTCATCGCTGAAACAGGCTCTAACATAGACCTGAAGACTAAGCACGACATACTTCTTGAGGAAGCCAATAAGATACTAAACGGCAAGAAAGATGTGATACATTTTATTGATTAGTGATACCATGAGTGCAGAAAAGAAGTATCTAGAGATTCTTAAAAAGGAACAAGAGAGAAATGAATTGTTAAAGGAACTGGAAGATATAGTTGGATTTGATGTTAGTTTCTCCGATGAGATGGTTATGAGGAATGCTAGAGATGCGTTTGCTAAAGCGTATGACAAGGAACTTAAGGAGAAGTTGAAGATATGGATGAAGTAACTCTAATAGTCAGGCTTCTGAAAGATAACTGGACAGCATCTGCGGCGGCTCTATCCAATGCTGGTCAGATAACTGCTAATCACATTGCCACACCTAAGTTCATTGACATACGTTCAATAGAACCAAAGGAAGGTAGGAGAGTGGACATAGATTCTGAATCCGTGATAATTGTGTTTGAAGATAGTTCTGCTACCTCCTATCCAACAATCGATTATGCGGCTCGAAGTGAGGACTTCTCATTCACTCTCCATTTGAGGGTTTTACACCGAAGGGATATGAATAGTAACACGTTTTCTAGAGATAGATTAGAGGCATTATACAAGATTGTCAGATACATCTTTGAAAACAATGCTTTTAGGCCAACTGTCTATGCAACACCCGCCGATAACACTTCGGCGGCTTTGGGAGATGCAGATTTAGTAAGATTAACATCAAGAAATGAAGCCAATGATAGAGGGAAAAGACTATTGGGATACAAGATTGGAGTAGAGTTAAAGCGGTTTGCAAGAGCGACATTGTGAGGAAGAAAAATGGTAAGTAATGAAGTATTTGTAGGAGCAAACGCACAAGTTGGATTATGCCCGGAGTTAGACCTCTTCTTCGACCAAGCAGTATTGGGTGGTAGTGGTCTTACTGTGGAGGCAAGTTCAGGACAGCAATCAGTTACCAAACTCATCCCTAATCTGTATATCGGATGCACTGCTAAGATTACAACACAATCGAATGTAGCAACAACATACAGAACAGTCGTTTCCAATACTGCAACTACTTTCACTCTAGATTCCGCACCAACAGATAGCAATGGTGATGATGTTGGTTCAGGAACAATAGAGTTTACAATTCTCTCATTCGGCGCACCTGCCTATGGTCCAATCAAGTCATCCACAGGAACTATCCTTTCAGATAGTTGGGTAGGTCTAGTGAACACATTCACCCCTCCCAATGTGGAAGTTGAGATGAAACAGTTGAATCTCGCTGCTGCTGGTGGTAGGAACTTCGACTACCAATACAAAGGAGCAGAAACAGTATCGGGTGGTTCTCTAGATATCTCCTTGAACAACGGCTCTTGGTTATACTATGCATTGGGTAAGGTTGCTCTAGGTACAATGACAGGAAGCACTTCTTCTACTGTTGACAGTGGTTCTCACAATGGAGTAGGCTTCAATGTAGGAACTGAGAGAGTCGTTAGGATAGTAGATGCGAATAACTTCCCTGAAGTAGATAACGCAGGAACAGACCTAGCCGCAACTCAGTTTAACCTGCTTGCAGGTAATGATATGTTCAACTACACCTTCTCTGAAGCCAACGATGATGTTCTACCATCATTCGCTCTTGATGTAGTCTACCGCAAGGCTGGACACGGTAACACTACTGCATTAGATGCATTGTCACCAAACGAGAACATGTATTCCCGAATCTTCACAGGATGCCAAGTGAATACCATGACTCTCAACTTTGAAGAGGGTCAAGAATTGAAGTGTTCCTTGGACTTAGTTACTAGAAGAGCATTTGATGCTCCTAATGGATACTTACCTCTAGGTGGTAACTCATCTCTAACGGCTCTAAGCAACACAAGTGGTGGAAGGGGAATGGTGAATTACAGTTCCACACTAACAGACAACTACCCATTCTTGTTTTCTGATGGTACAATCACACTATTCGGACAGACATTGGCTAGGGTCAAAGGTGGTTCTCTAGTAATCAGCAACAACCTACTACCACAGAGATACATTGGAAACTACAACAGGCAGATTACATCTGCACATCTACCCGGTCAGAGGACATACGAACTGACCTTGACGATGCTCATAACAGATACGACACTATGGGATGAGTTGAGAAACGATAACGAATCAACTGGTGCTTTGAGATTGAAGTTCACCAAAGACTCAGGCGAAGAGATAGACATTCAACTTGCTGATTACCTAATCAACTCAGTGAACGTCCCGTTCCCTGAAGACAAAGGACCAGTAGAGGTTGAGGCTTCAATAACAGCAAGGACTCTAACGACTGCCACCTACAAGGGTAAGTGGGCAATCATGACTCTTGGCGGTAGTGCGACAGGTAATTAGGAGGCGTGACCAAATCAGGTAACGCTATCCTTTTTTCGATTCCACCAACACGTTTGTTTGTTGGTATATTAGTTAGGTGGAAAGAAAAATGACAGAAAGAAAAATTGTAAGTGATAAGACTAGGCTGTTCGCAAGAGCAGCAACCGAATGCCATCAGGTTAGGGTAGCCCCTGACTCTGATGAATACCTCCAAGTTTGGATTAAAGAACCAACTTGGTTACAGGTAGAACAGGCGTTATCGTCTGTTATGGACATGGATGCTCAAGGTCAAACTATGGGCATCAATCTAAACAAGATGTATAGATACATGGTTGAGAACTTCGTAGAGAAGACCGAACCTCAACTGTCTGCTACTGACTTAATTAGACTCAATCCCTATATTGGTTCACAACTAAAAGAAATACTCCCCAACCCCTTCATGGATGTCATGGGGGATGATACGGGAAACGAAAACTAATCCGAAGAGGTCTGAAAGGTGGAAGTGTTAGCAGTGAGGTGGCAATGAAGATTATGCTATACACTTACTGCACTACTTTCTCCATCAACCCTTTGGAGGCTTACGATACACCAGTATCAGTAGTGAAGGAAATGTTGGAAATACATGGCGAAGTGAAGAGACTGGAATCGGAGGCGTTGAAAGAAGGAAGAAAGAAGTGATTGGTAATGGCAGTTGACGATGATATCAAAGAACTCAGGGCTGAGTTTGACGGTATTGACCGAGCCATTATCGATGGCGCAAAGAACATGAAAAATCTACAATCAACGCTTAGTAAGACAAATGCAGTTTTAGGCTCAAAAAACTGGGAGATATTCTCCCGATTCATATCAGGAACAGGGCTTTGGCGAGTACAGAATAGAGTCAAGGCTACTGTTCAACTTCTTAATGAGATGGCTAGTTCCACAGAGAGAAGAAGACTAGAGGAAGTAAAGCAACTAAAGGTCTATGCGGAGATTGCTAATCAATCAAAGGAAATACAAGAAATACAGGCTAACATAGAAGCGGCCGAAGGTAGCACTGGAAAGGCTAGACAGGATGCAATAGATAAATTGAAAGGTCAATCTGTTATATTCAGTGGGCTTCTCTTTCAGTATCAAGACTCAAACAAAGCCCTCAAGGAAATGTCAGGATTGATGAGCAGACAGACTAAGGACATGGAGAAGTTAGAGAAGATTGCAACTAAAACAGCAAGAAGAAGAAAGGAAGGGCTGATTGCTAATTCATTGACATTCAAGATGGTGAGTGGGTTAGAGCAGAAGATGAAGAGTGTCTTTGGTAGCACAAAGGGGATTGCCAGTACCAAACTAAGCAATATCGCAGAGGCTGCTACTGATGCTAAGGAAGGGTTCTTTGGAATCAGCGAAGAGGAGATTGCTAAGAGATTCGATGCAATGGGTCGCAGTGAGAGCGATAAAGACTTTGTAAAGATGGCTGAAAAGGGAAAGCCGGGCAAGATTGGAAAAGGTAAGGGTTCTTTTGCTAGTGCAGAGCAGGTAAAGGAGTTTAACAAACTGGTAATGTTGGCAGAGGAGAGCAGGAGAGGTAGAAAGAAAGCCGCTCGAAAGACTGCTGGTTTCATGAAGTTCATCTCAACACCAATTACAAACATAGCAAAACAAATGGTGAGACTATCAAAGGGAATACTCTCGATTGTCAGATACATGGCAATGGCAGCAGGGTATCTCCTAATCCTAATGCTAGGTCTCACTCTATTGCATAGCGTATTCGAGGAGACAAAAGACGAACTAGCAGCAGGTTTCGCTGCAATGAAAGCAGTTTTCGCAATAGGTATGGCGATTATATCACAAGGACTAGGTGATGCAAAGTCTGCGATACAAGATATAATGAAGGCGTTTAACAAAGGCGATTTAATTGGTATCGTTGAGGGTGTAGGACAATTACTATTAGCAGGACTTACAATACTAGGTGGTTTACTAGTTGCTACATTAGGAGCAGTTCTTGCTGGTATTGGAACATACTTCGTAGAGTTGTATAATCGATTTTACACTGAAGCCTTTGGTGATTTCAGGGATGCTAGAGCAGCAGTTGTTGGTGCTGTTCTCAAGGTAGTTGAAATTGCTGCAAAGATAGTGGCAGCAGTGGCTTTCCTCGCTGTGTTCTTTGGTGGTGGTTGGATTGCTCTATTAGTTGCTGGAATCGCTCTAGTGGTCATGAAAGCAGCAGAGATACTCTATAACTACTCTGATGAGATAGCAAATGTTCTGTTTGGAATAAAGGATTTCCTATCAAATATTTATACTTCAATCAGCACTTTCGTATCTGATTTGGTCAATGGTATCGGTGACAAGTTCAAGGAAGCAATGAATGTTAGTGGTAAGGTCAAGGATAAAGTCGGAGGAGCATTCGGTAGTGCTAGGAACTTCGTTAAGGGGTTAGCAGAAGGCGGAAAAGTAAGTCAAAGTGGTCTTGCTATTGTTGGTGAGCGTGGGCCTGAACTAGTCACACTTCCTAGAGGAGCGCAAGTACACTCTAACTCAGCATCAAAGGCAATGGCCTCTTCAGTAACTAATCACATAACAGTGCAAGTCACAGGAAGAGTCGGTGCTTCAGATACTGAGATACGAGACATCGCAAACAAGGTAGCGAGGGAAATCAACTCAAGAATGAATAGAACATCAACATCGGTGGTGAAATTTTAATGGCAACAAGTGAAGGATATGCAGGGTCAAACTTTCGTGTTTGGCTAGAACTACAAAGAAGGAACGAGATAGGTGGAGATAGGGCAGTCAATAGAATACCCCTCTTCGTCAATGAGATTTCAATTGGAACACAGAAGACAGTTCCAACCCTTCCTATTCCGTTCGGTTCGTTGGCAACAGGAAAGTCTGAGACACTGGCTTTCGATATGGGTATAGCAAGCAAGAACGTATCGCTTAATGGAATACTGTTGAATCAAAGAATATCAAAGGATACAGGAGAGAACGCTGGTTCTGCAAAAGACAAGATACTCACTCCATTTGAGTTAGCACAACTGATACACTCTTATGTAGACAGCAGTGCAGCACAGGATGACCAGTCGATTAACAAGATAATCATTCTGATTCCTAGTAGAATAGATACCAACTTCAACTACCATTCTAGCCATAACCCCTCTAATCCTAATGCACCTGAAGGTTCTGAAACAATGGACATGGCTGAATTACCATTGATACCATTTACGTTTGATAATAGGAGATATGATGAGAGATTCAAGAGAGCCTCTAATGATTTTATAGAGAGTAACACTGGTATCTCAGATTTCATTGATGAAGCAACAGCAAGTTCTTTTACAGATATATCTGAAGTGGATGAATTGCCCGGAATGACTGGATTCATTCGTTCCTTCAATACTACCTTTGCAGGTGAACAACCCAATAGTGTAGCATTCACCTTAGAGTTTGAAGTTGCTAAGGTTCTCGCTGAGAATCCAATTAACAACTTGTAGGTGAAAGAATGGCAACAAGCACACATGTAGGAGATACAAGGGCATTGATATTCCCTGTCATGTGTGATGGACATCTGAAGATAGAGTATGATGACTACAACAGCGATAACCTAGAAGGAAGCAATACGCTAGACGAATCAAAACATCCTCTTTGGGACTATGGAGGACCATTTAGCATCGAAGCAATAGTTACTCCATACGATATCAATGGAGCAGGACATAGAACATCGGGACAAGGAAGAGTGGATAGCACAAAGACACCACCTAGTCCTAACTTGACTCTTGATGACCATGCCGATACTACTTCTAACTATGAGAGTGTGTCTTATTTCGGAGCAGGAAGAAACTCACATAAGATGATGATATTCTCTAATTCATATTTGAAGTTCTACTTACAGAATACAACATCATCCAACTTCAATCAACCATCAGAGTACAAGATGGTAGTTGAATTGACTGATTCTGTTGGTACGCCGATAACACACACGATAGATACTGATGGTCCTGTTTTTGTCTCGAAGAAAACAATGCATGGTTACTATGATGCAAATAATCCTAGTTTCTATGATGGCATAAGCACTTCATTACGAAGACTTAGTGAGTCAGCAACAGCCGCATTCGACCAAGCATCTATTCAAGTCACAGGTAATCTAACAAACTTCACGAATACTGCGGCTGTTCCACCAACTCTAGGGACGGGAACGATAGAAATTGACGCAGTGCCATCCACTGTCAGTGGAGCAATGGATGTCGGTGCTTCAGCAGCAACTAATGCAACAGCGAAGATAACATTCAGCAGTGGTTGGAGTCCTACTCCGATAACAGCAAGCACTGCTCCTAGTGACAATAATGCTATCATTTTAAGGAACAGACAAACAGGTTCAGGAACTAGTGCAAATAAAACATATAGATTCTTTTACATTGATAATTCTTCCAGTAGTGGTTTTCCTAGTGAGATGCAAGGGGCTGGTGCAAGAATATCGGACTTAAATGGTATGGGGGGCATGACGGGCGGTGGTTTAATAGCCGCTACATTAACCGATGCAGGATATACCTCGACTGATGTATTTGTTCCTGAAGTGGGGTTAACTTCTAGTGGTAGTAATCAACAATTTAGATTCATGTTAACCCAAGCAATCAACGCATTCAATGGTGTTGGAAGCGACCCAAGTTCAGGGTTGGATATAGATGCCACAACTGTTAGTCTCACAAGTGGGAATACTGGTGTTATTGTTTTGACACAAGATGCTAGTGGTCCAGCAGGAAATCACAGCACAACTCCGAATACTGGTCCTGTTATTGGCTCTAACATTGCGGGTGGCAGTAAACTAACTGCTATCACGTTTGGAGATAACTCTAGTGACGCAACCATCATTGTCGGTGCAGATGCCGTAAGTGGAACAACAGTTGATGCTAAGATTACAATAGCAATGAGAGGAACAAGTGGGTCTCTTCAAACTAGGCTATTCAAGTTCGTTGCTAGTGGAGTAAATGGACAAGCAATATCAGGGACTTCTCCTACTGTATACAGAGTCAGGGAAGCATCCAACACTAGTGGAACTGCGACTCAGTTACGGAATGCCATAAATACAGTGTTTGGCTTACATAGTCAGTTCGATGGCACTCAAGCAGCCGTGGGAACAGGAAGTAATACTAATGTAGTTACTATAACCTCACCAGCAACAGGAACACAATCTAGCCAATCCATAACAGCAACCAGTAATTACGGCTCGGTAGTAACCATTGGCAGCAGTCCATTTTCTAATTTCGTTTCAGGTTCTTCCGCAATTACCCCCACTGCGTTCATCAGTCTAACGGACACTGCTGGAAATACGATAAGATATAAGCCTAGCAAGGGAGATAACAGCGAGACAACTGGTTCTACTGGAACGGAGAATAGTGGAGTAACTTACTTCTTAGTAAATGCAAGTGATAATGCTGCAACTGCTGCAAACCTAAGAAGTGCCATATTAAACAACTCTAATGGTCATGCTCAATTCAGCCCTGCTCTAACTACTAGCATATCAACTAACACGGTTACAATAACTGCAACTGCTGCCAGTGGAAGCCATGCTCTAGCAAACACAGGAATATCATCAGGATTATCATTGACGAACTTCACTGGTGGAAGTGGTAACAGTCTGACAATAGGAACGAACGAAACAGATGAGATTGGGACTGGAAGCGAGATATACAACAACGAAGGAGTTTTGATTGGCACAGTTTCATCTATCTCAGGCAACAACATCACTCTGTCTGCTGCACCTGCTACTCCTGTTACATCCACATTATACACAGAGCAGAAGAAGGAGGCTATGTATCTTGAGCAAATGACAAAGGTAGGAATGTCATTTGACCATAATACCATCTCACTGTATCTGAATAACCAACTGGTAAAGAAGGTGAAGGTGAATATTGGTAAGTTCCGATTGAATAACTCAGATTGCTTTATCGGTCAAGATGGAAGTTTAAACGCTGCAAATAGAAAGGCCACACAGTTCATGGGAGAGTTGTATGAGATAGCCTTCCATAAGTCTGCCAGTCCTTGTGCTACTATAACTACATTAACTCCTAATTACAGTGACACTCTGTTATACTATACGTTTGGTGATTAAATTGGCAAAGGCAAACGGAACTATGGTTTATCCTCTAGCAATAGAGGTCAACGAGGCTGATGCCAATGAAGCATATGCCAGTATGACTACTGAGTTCTCCACTGGAAAGGCATTCAAGGATGTATCTGTGAACCCGAAATTGAAAGCGACATTCGTAGAAGCAGAGCAGAACGGTACTGGTA
>CETY01053385.1_pt1 | contig 15347 bp, 19 predicted proteins | sample 361551 | NCBI WGS metagenome assembly CETY01 (sample SAMEA2623135, study PRJEB7988) | marine metagenome | biome: marine biome (ENVO:00000447); feature: deep chlorophyll maximum layer (ENVO:xxxxxxxx); material: "saline water (ENVO:00002010), including plankton (ENVO:xxxxxxxx)" | depth 45 m | reverse complement strand
CAAGATGTAGAGATATGGGAAAACAAAATTTATATTCCAGATCCTGTTGTTTGTGATGGCGATGGTCCATTACATAAACTCAGAAAGTGGTACGGACAGTTTTTAGTCAACCGCGATGAAATCCCTCAAGGCTTAGACTTAGAAAAGAGAGAATTTTAATTTCTTAAGCAATCAACAAAAAAAGTGAAACTCTCACTCGACGAACTTGATCATAAAATTCTTCAAATTTTGGAGGAAGATGGTCGCGCTCCCGCTAAATTTATTGCAGATAAATTATCTGTAAATGAAGTAACTGTTAGTAAAAGGCTAACAAAAATAATTGATGGAGGTTTTTGTAAAATAATCGCTATCGCTGATTTTGAAAAATGTGGCTACGACTATTTATTACCTGTAGGGATAAGAGTTCAAGGAGATAAATTGGAGGAGGTTGCTGAGTTTCTCTCTCAACAAAAAGAAGTCTTTAGTGTAAATGTGGTTAGCGGGATTCAGGACATAGAAATTTTGTGTGCCACGCAGAGCCTTCATGAAACAAAAATATTTTTAGATGAAACTTTGCCATCTATTGTGGGCATTAAAAGTATTGCGCCAGCAATAGCATCAAATGTTTATAAATTTGAGACTGACTGGACTCCATTTGCAAATGAAGCTTGATCAGACAGACAAAAAAATTATCCAACTGCTGGGCGCAGATGCCAGAATGTCTAACAATCAAATGGCAAAGGTTATTGGAGTAACCGAGGGAACAGTTCGAAACAGAATTCAGAAACTTATTCAAAATAAAATAATTAAAATTTCTGTCATTAACAATATTAACCGAATGGTAAATCCATCTTTAGCCTTTGTGGGATTAGATGTAGAAACTCGATCTAAAGACTCTGTAGCAAAAGCGCTCTCAAAAATGAAGGAGGTAAGATTCGTTTCATCATTGATAGGACGCCATGATTTAATGGTGTTTATTCTTGCAGAGGATGTAACTAAGCTTTCGAAGGTGCTTTATGAAGAAATTTCATCATTACCTGGAGTAAGATTTTCTGAGTCATCCATCGGGCTAAAATACTATAAATATGACTATCGATGGGCAAGGATATTAGATTGAAATACTTAAATAAATTAACTATTCCCGCATTAATTGAGACTCAAGCTGAAAGGCTTTCATCAAAGCCAGCATTAATTTCTGATGATAAAATTTACTCTTTCAAAGATTTGCATAACCTCTCAACAAATATTGCTACTCACTTGGTAGATCTTGGTATATCTCACGGAGATAGGGTTGCAATTTGGGCTCCAAATATGACTGAGTGGGTGCTTGCAGCTATTGCTATTCATAAGGCTGCTGGAGTTATTGTCCCTATAAATACTAGAATGAAAGGGAAAGAAGCCGCATACATTTTAAATAATTCAGAAGCTAAAATTTTATTCAGTGTAAAAACTTTTCTTGGAGTAGATTATTTTAAGCTACTTGAGAATGAACAATTACCACATTTACAACATCAAATTTCGTTAGACGATAATGAGATAAGTGGTTCGACATTATCGTTCCTTAACTTAAAAGAAAACAGTTTAAAAGTTGAGTTACCCGAAGTGAGTGAAACCGATATGGCTGATATTATTTTTACATCTGGCACAACAGGAAAGCCTAAGGGTGTAATATCTTCTCATTTACAAAATATTAAAGTATTTGATTATTGGTCAACTTATATTGGTTTAGGTGAGGATGATCGATATCTTATCGTAAATCCTTTCTTTCATACTTTTGGTTACAAAGCTGGCTGGCTTGCTGCAGTGATGCGAGGTGCAACAGCTTATCCATTCCCGGTATTTGATGCCGATCAAATAATCGAAACAATTAATAGGGAAAAAATTTCAATGCTACCAGGTCCTCCAACACTTTATCAATCCATCCTAACAAGCTCATTAATAGAGGATATGGATATTTCCTCTCTGAGATTAGGAGTTACTGGAGCAGCATCTATTCCAATCCAACTTATCAGGGATATGAAAGAAAAGTTAGGATTTGAAACAGTCATTACTGCCTATGGACTTACAGAAAGTACAGGTGTTGTAACCATGTGCACGCCTGATGATGACTATGAGACTATTGCAACAACTTCTGGTTGCGCCATTGCTGATGTGGAGGTTAAATGTGTAAATCAAGATGGCCAAGAGATTCCGGTAGGTGAGCCCGGAGAGATATTAGTAAGGGGCTATAACATTACGCAAGGCTATTTTAACAATCCAGAGGCTACAGCAGAAGCTATAGATAGTCAGGGTTGGCTCCATACTGGTGATATTGGAATACTTGATCAAAATGGCTACATTAAGATCACTGATAGAAGTAAAGATATGTTTATCGTGGGCGGATTTAATGCATATCCTGCAGAAATAGAAAATATCCTTTGTGATCATCCTGCAATCTCTCAAGCTGCAGTCATCGGTATTGAAGATAAAAGAATGGGTGAAGTTGCTAAGGCTTTCATTGTATTAAAACCCGATCAAGACTTAAGTGCAGATGCTCTTGTGCAATGGTCCAGAGAAAATATGGCTAACTACAAAGTCCCAAGAGATGTTGAGTTTGTAAAAGACTTGCCGACAAATGCTGCGGGAAAAATAATGAAATACGTTTTGAAGGATGAATCGTGAGAATTGTTATCTCCAAAGATAATGATAAGTTATATAGATCTGAGTTACTTTCCTTTGATCCCTCAATGGAAATTATTGCACTTAACCCCTTAGACTCAACAGATCCAGACTGGGAGACTATCCCAGAATCAGATGCTTTATTTATGTGTTATCAGTTTTTATTTGCTGCTAGGGATAATCCAAAAATTCATGAGGCCTTATTGAGCTTAGCTAAACGAATGAAATTTCTTCAAAGCGGCTTTGCTGGTATGGATGCACCAATACTGCAAGATGTTTTACAAATTGAAAATGTGCACATTGCTAACGCTAGTAGTGTTTATGCCATTCCAATTGCTCACTATGTTTTCTCGCAAATCCTCAGATGGAACAAGAGAATCGATCATCACATTGAATATCAGCAATCTAAAAACTGGACTCCAATATCAGGAGATGGTGAGCTTACTAATAAAACCCTGGTGATCCTAGGTTATGGAGGCATTGGCAGTCAGGTGGCTAAGCTAGGAAAAGCTTTTGGAATGAGAGTAACTGGGATAAGACGCAATCCGCAAGATGATGAGCATGCTGATGAAGTGTTGGGGCTGGATCGGTTTGAGGAGTTACTTCCATTAACTGATTACTTAGTTCTTTCATTGCCAGATAGCACGCAAACAAGAGATATTATCAATGCAGATGTCCTAGAAAAACTTAATAACTCTGCCATGTTAATCAACGTAGGTAGAGGCACTGCAATTAATGAGCAAGATCTTTCTTATGCACTCAATGCTGGAAAAATTGCCGCTGCTGCATTAGATACCACTAAGGTTGAGCCTCTTGATGTCAACTCTTCACTTTGGACAGCTAAGAATTGTTTTATTTCAGCTCATGATTCAGCTCATTCATTATTATCTTTAGAGCGAGCATTTGAGTTATTTTTTCAGAATATTAAAAATATTAAAAATGATGATCAAATAGTAAATCTTTACTCAGAATAAATAGAATGACTGGGAACATCCATGAAATTTTTAGCAAACCACTGGCAACTATTGAGCAAAGGATTAAATAAATAAATAAAATCAGTTACGTTTTCTTAGAATTTTAGCCATGGTTGATGTGCTTATTACACTCCCGTCTTTATTTAAAGATTCTGCAAGTTTGCCCTCACCTTCAGGAGCATAAATATTAAAAAGAACTAGAGCTCCTTCTGCTCCTCCTTGTTCCATGTGAACATCGCCTGGTTCTTTATGTGCAAAATCTCCAACAACTCTTACTCGCTTACCAAGCTCTTTTCCAGTTTTAATATCAATATCGGTAACATGAAGCTCGCCTTCTAGAACTAAAGAGCTAATTTCTGCAGTGTGTCTGTGAAAATGACAATAACAATTCGGCTCCCACTTAACTAATATCTCCAAATGCCCGTCTTCTCTCGCATCTAGAATTGCGTCAGAGTAGTCTATAGGGTAATCAAAATTATCTCCCTCCTTGTAACGTTTCCATTTAAGGCTCTTGTTATCTAACAGATTCATGATTGCAGTCTAGCTTAGTAATTGTATAAATGTAAATTCATAGAAACTGTCATTGTGGTATAGGATTCCATCCTATCCATTAGTATTAGTTGATATCTAACCATCCATTTTTTTACGCAAAATTTGGTGCCCTCTCCAGGAATCGAACCTAGAACTACTCCTTAGGAGGGAGTTGTTATATCCGTTTAACTAAGAAGGCTTGTTTTACGCGTCTGTAATATTAAAAATATCTATATTTGGACCATCAACACACATTTCAGTGACTGCAGCAATAGTGCCATCCTCTGTTCTAAAAGCTAAATACTTTTCATAGTGCTCTTTTGAATCCCAAACCTCAGTTAAAACAAACTTATGTATTTCGTTAACATGGAATGTTAGATTGATGTTTTGACAGCCATCAAATGCTCGAGTGACCTGAAAAGCTTCAGTGCAAATTGCTGTAAATTGATCAATTAATCCATCTTTTAATTTTCCGCTAAGTAAAACACTTACTGACATAATGACTCCTAAAAAAATTATTTTTCAATGTTAAATTAAAGAGAAGCTAATATAAAGTTTTGCTGAAAATATACCTTTCGAGTTAAAAATATTAGAATAGGGCGCAAGGACAATTATCATGAGCAATAAAATCACAATTACACTTCCCGATGGATCTCAGAAGCAAGCTTCTGCTGGTATCAGTGGACTTGAAATTGCAAATATGATTGGCTCCGGTTTGGCTAAAGCTGCTGTTGCGTTTAGTGTAAATGGTGAGCAGAGAGACCTGAGTGATGTTGTCAGTCAGGATGCTGAAATCTCTATTTTTACAATCGACTCAGATGAGGGTTTGCAAATCATGCGTCATACAGTCGCTGCTCAAGTGTTAGCACGTGCCATAAAAAATTTATATCCAAAAGCTAAATTAGCCATCGGACCAACTATTGAAAACGGCTTTTACTATGACTTTTTGTCTGATGAGAGAGTTTCTGTAGACGATTTACCAAAAATTGAAAAAGAAATGCAGAAGATTGTTGCTGAAAAATCTAACATCACTAAAACAATTCATTCGAAGAAAGAGGCAATCAAGAGCTTTGCTGACATTAAAGAGGATTACAAGGTTAAGATCATCAAGGAGTCTGAGCAAGAAGATAATTTTCAACTCTACAATCAAGGTGATTCAGGCTTTATAGATTTATGTCGCGGTCCTCATTTACCAAGTTTAGACAAAGTTGGAGCATTTAAACTCACAAAGATTGCTGGCGCTTACTGGAAAGGAGATTCAAAAAATGAAATGCTCTCTCGTATATATGGTACGGCCTGGAAAAATGAAAAAGATCTTAAAAAACATTTAACTCTTTTAGAGGAAGCTGAAAAGCGAGATCATCGAAAACTTGCCAAAGAAATGGATTTGTTTCATTTGCAAGAAGAGGCGCCTGGAATGGTTTTTTGGCATGCAAAAGGTTGGTCTATATATATAGCTTTACAGAACTATATACGTAATAAGCAAATTGCTAATGGGTATGAAGAAATTAATACTCCTTTAGTTGTTGATCGTAAACTTTGGGAGGCTTCAGGTCACTGGGATAAGTATCGTGAAAATATGTTCATCACAGAAATTGATGAAGAACATGCCAATGAGAAAAGAGTTAATGCACTAAAGCCAATGAATTGTCCCTGCCATGTTCAGGTTTATAATCAAGGTCTGAAATCTTATAGAGACCTTCCAGTTAGACTTGCAGAATTTGGATCATGCCACAGGTATGAAGCTTCAGGAACCATGCACGGGCTAATGAGGGTACGAGGTTTTACTCAAGATGATGGCCATATTTTTTGTACCGAAGATCAAATTGAAACTGAAACAGCTAATTTCATCTCATTATTATCTGAAATCTATACTCAACTTGGTTTTGAGTCATTTGATATAAAATTATCTACAAGACCAAAAACAAGAGTTGGCTCAGATGAGGTCTGGGATAAGGCTGAGGCAGCGTTAGAATCTGCAATTAAAAAACTTGATATCCCTTATACCCTTGAAGCAGGAGAAGGGGCTTTCTATGGCCCCAAATTAGATTTTGTTTTAACAGATGCTATTGGGCGTGAATGGCAGTGTGGCACTTTCCAGGCTGATTTTAATCTGCCTGATAGATTGGAGGCAGAATACATTGGCGAAGATGGCTCTAAGCATCAGCCTGTAATGATGCATCGAGCAATCTTAGGTTCTTTTGAGAGATTTATTGGTATTTTAATTGAAAATTACTCAGGCAAATTGCCTTTATGGTTAGCACCAACTCAACTATCAATTTTAACCGTCACAGAAGAAGTTAATGAATATGCTTTGAGCTTAAAAGAGCAGTTTGATGCTATTAATATTCGTGTTGAGCTAGATAATAGAAATGAGAAAATAGGTTACAAGATTAGGGAACATAGCAATGCTAAGGTTCCATTAATGGCGGTAATTGGTAAGGATGAAATGTCGGCCAAAACTGTGTCTATAAGAAATTTACGTGAAAATGAAACTAATACTTACACTATTGAAAAAGCTATCGAGCTTTTAAAGAAAGATTCTAGCTTGCCAAAATAAATTAAACTCTCCAGCCGTCTCTATCGAATACTCTCAGATAGGTAAGCTGATCATGCTCTGATTCATTAACTACTTTCACAAAGTCACCAGATTGAACAAGAATTACATCGCCCGCAGTTAATGCAAATGAATCTTGATGCTCAATGCCTTCGCTAGGATCAGTGCCATGGCCTTCCATTGAATTCATATACTCTACGACTTCCATCATGCCTCTACCATTTACAATAATGTAGACAACATCTGAGTCACTTAATCTATGACCCACTGTAGATTTACCAGGTTGAATCACTGTTTTACTGGCTATAATTTTGCCTAGCAAATCATTAGTCCAAACTGAATAATCATCAGTAACTTTATAGGGAGAGCCGCCGACTCTGAAATTTACATATTTTTTTGCCATGTCTGATTAATTTATTGAATGTGTAGTGAATTTGAAATTATTTCATCTTAATTGTCAACAAAATCTAAATAACCGAACTTGAAAGGTTAAATTAGTATTTTTTTTTGTAGTTATGCTACTAAAATAATATTTTAAGGATTAATTCACAAATATGTATATAATGAAATCAGCGCAGTTTTGACTAGCTTGCAAGCGCTATATAAATGTTGCTAAACAAGATTCCAATTTACAGTATCTTTTTTAGCCAACCTTAATTGTAAATTTATTGGAGAATTAAATGAGTGATAAAAAATATACAAATCCGGCAACTATTGCACTTCATGCTGGGTGGAGAAAAGATGAAACTACTAATTCGGTAACCGTCCCGATTCATATGACATCAAGTTATCAATTTGATGATACTGATCATGCAGCCAATCTATTTGCTTTAAGTGAGCTTGGGAATATCTATTCTAGGATTATGAATCCTACAAATGCAGTATTTGAGGAAAGAATCGCTGAATTAGAGGGTGGAGTTGCGGCTCTAGGTCTTGCTTCAGGTCAAGCTGCTTCAGCCTATGCAATTCAAAATTTGTGCAGTCACGGTGATAACTTTGTAGCCTCATCGCATCTATATGGAGGAACTTATAATCAGTTTAAGAATCCGTTCTCAGATATGGGGATTGAGGTAAGATTTGTTGATCCAAGCGATCCGCAAAATTTTCTTGATGCTACAGATGATAAAACCAGAGCTTATTACGGAGAGGTTTTACCTAATCCAAGCTTCCAAGTGTTTCCTTTGCAAGAGGTTGCAGATCTTGGAAGACCACTAGGCATTCCATTGATAGTTGATAATACTGCAGCGCCTTTAATCTGTCGTCCATTTGACCATGGAGTAGCTATTATTATCCATTCTGCAACAAAATATATTGGTGGTCATGGTACTTCTATTGGAGGAGTAATTGTTGATGGTGGCAACTTTGACTGGGAAGCTCATCCAGACAGACAGCCTAAGCTTAATCAGCCTGATCCCAATTATAATGGAGTTATTTGGACTGAAGCGGTAAAGGCACTCGGGCCAATAGCTTATATATTAAAAGCAAGAACCACCTTGCTTAGAGATATGGGAGCAGCAATGAGTCCTTTCAATGCTTTTATGTTTATTCAAGGCCTAGAAACATTAAACTTAAGAATGAAAGAACACTCAGCAAATGGACAAAAGGTTGCAGAACATCTTAGTAATCATGCAATGGTTGAAAGAGTTGCTTACCCTGGAACATCTTCAGACTTGCCAAAAGAAAGAGCAGATAAGTATCTATCTAATGGATGCGGCGGGCTCTTAGGTTTTGAAATCAAAGGCGGTCATGAGGCAGGTAAGAAGTTTATTAACTCATTAGAGATGCTTTATCATGTTGCTAACATTGGTGATTCAAGAAGTTTGGCAATTCATCCCGCCAGCACTACTCATTCTCAATTAAATGAAGAAGAGTTAGCCTCAGGCGGAATTAGCTCAGGCTATATCAGGCTATCAATTGGACTTGAGCATATTGATGATATCCTGGCAGACATTGATCAAGCTTTAGCAAAAGCAGAATAATTTGGTGTGTCAAAAGATTTTCCTAATGTTAGCTATGTAATTATTGGCTCCAAGGAAAGGCTTTCCAGAGTTAAATCTTATCAAATAGAGGAAGGGGTAGAGTGTTTGCTTTGCCCCTTTCGCTCGATGGAAGAGTTGCCATCATTGCTAGACTTAAAAATTGCTGAGCTAGATTCAACTGTTATTTCTATTATTCCAGCTGGAGCGTTTCCAAAAAAATATGCTAGGGCACAACTTGTTCATTTTTCCCGAAGCGAGTATCAGTTTTGGGGGTGGTATCATTTTGGTAATAAGTTTAAGGGAGCTGCACAAAGTATTGGAAAGATTAATACCTTGCTGAATAAAGTGCCCCAATTAGAACAAGGAATATTTTTTTCCAAATCATTATATTTTTCAGTGGGAGGTCTTGGTGATAGCGGCGCTAATCCATTTGCCGAATTAGCCAAAAGATTTTATCTACGATTAGATCCACAAAACCCACTTCCTTCCCTTACAATTAGAGCAAAATCACTTTTAAATTAGAATGTCATGAAGCTTTTTTCAGCTAAAAATATTACATATTCAATAAATGAAAATAAGCTTTTTCATAATCTTTCCTTTAGCGTGAATGCTTCAGAATGCTTGCACATTAAAGGAGGCAATGGTTCTGGCAAAAGCACATTACTTAGAATTATCCTAGGAATAACATCTCCATTGAAGGGTCTTGTTGAATCTTGTAATCAAGATTTAGACATCTCCTACTTAGGCCACAAAAATGCAATAAAAAACTATCTTACTCCAAGAGAGAATTTAGATTTAATTTTTAACAATATTGAGCTAAAGAATGCCTTTGAATGGGTGCAAAAATTCGGTTTATCTCATGTCCAAGATGAGTTAACTGCAAACTTATCTTTCGGCCAACAAAAAAAATTAGCTTTGATAAGAGTTTTAGCTAAATCATCAGAACTGATAGTTCTTGATGAGCCTTTTGTTGGTTTAGATCATGCTGCAGCCGATCAACTAAACAATTTTCTCAATACAAAATTGTTACAAGGAGTTGGCCTTATTCTTACCTCTCATATCAATCCAATGATTGATTGTAAGGTCCTAGAGCTTGGGAGGAATAATGCTGAGATTAATTAAAGCAGAATCCTTTAAACTTTCAAAAAAATTAAAGTCATGGCTGGGACCTTTATTGATTATGGTTCTTGTTCTTATAGCATTTCCATTAAGTATAGATATTTCTCAATATGATCTAGATAAGTTCTATTTTTCTATTATTGTCGTGTCTTTGTTGATGACGGCTTTTGTTGCAACAGAGGGAATGTTTGAGGAGGACTTTGAAGACGGCTCTCTTGAGCAAGAGTTTTTAATAGAAAAGGATTTCTATAAAGTAGTGCTTTCAAAGATTCTTGTATATGTAGCGTTTATCGGTATTCCAATTGCATTTATTGGAGCATTGTTTTCTTTTGCCAATGGTGTTGCTGTTGTTAGTTTTACTAAGATATTGTTATTACTCAGTCTTTCCAATTTACTGTTATTTAATTTGTTTGCTTTTGGGAATGCCTTATCAATTAACAAGGGAGCAATGTTAGGAGTTCTGACTGCTTTGCCGCTTGCGCTTCCAGTTATTATTTTGTTAGGACGCGCAATAAGAAGCATTCAATTTGACGAGGGCTTCACAGCGATAATTGCATTGATGACAGGCATAGGACTAATTATTTCAGCCATCATGCCAATTATTATCTCTGCAGTCTTAAAAACACATATAGATTAAGCAACTTAGGTTTATAATACTTGTTGTGATTACAGCATTCATTCATAGATTCTCTTCTCCAAAAAGTTTTGTAAATCTAACTGAGAAAATTTATCCATTCTTGATAATTTTTGGTGTATCTATGTTGATATTTGGATGGGCTTGGGGATTATTCTTTGCTCCTCAAGATGCCGTTCAAGGAAATTCGTATCGAATCATATTTCTTCATGTGCCATCTGTAATCTTCGCAGAGCTAATTTATTTCTTTATGGCTGTCTGTGCTTTAATGCACCTGGTCTGGCGAGTAAAACTCGCTGCTTATTTGATTAAATCTGCCGCACCAATAGGCGCGATGATTACATTTATTGGTTTATTCTCAGGATCAATCTGGGGTATTCCTACATGGGGAACTTGGTGGCAATGGGATGCAAGAATTACCTCAACATTAATACTATTTATTATGTATCTGGGAATTTTGACATTGCATGGATCTTTTTCTAATTTAGAAAAAGCAGACCGTCTTATGTCCATATTAGTAATTATTGGAGTTATTAATATTCCAATTATTAAAAAGTCAGTTGATTGGTGGTCAACTCTTCATCAGCCTGCATCAATTTCAGTCTCTGGGAGCAGTTCAATTGATCCATCCATGCTATATCCATTATTTATTTCAGTAATTGGCTTGGGTTTTACACTCATTGCTCTTGGTATTTTAACTAGCCGTTCCTATATATTCACTAGAGAAAAAAATAAAAGATGGGTTTTAGAACATGTTTAATTTAGCTTTTGATAATTTTAATGACATCCTATACATGCAAGGTCATGGCATTTATGTTTGGTCAGTTTATTTAATTGGTATTTTAATGATCGCTACCAGTTTTTTAATTGCCAACAAAAGAATTAAAGCTATACAAAAGAAAATTAAAATATCAAATGCTCCAAGTTAGAAAAAATCGTCTTTGGAAATTAATTATCATTCTTTTTTTATCTGCAGGAGGAATTTCATTAATTCTTTTTTCTTTAAATTCAAAGTTAGACCTCTTCTACACTCCTTCAGAGATGTTAATAGCGGATATTAAACCCGGCTATAGGATAAAGTTAGGCGGAATGGTAAAGAATGGATCAATTCGAAGAGATGGTACATTGATTGAATTCTTAGTTACTGATTTTTCAGAGGAAGTACCCGTAACTTTTGATGGAGTCCCGCCAGATCTTTTTAAAGAAGATAGTGGTGTGGTTATCTTAGGATATTTTTTAGATGGGAGGTTTGAAGCAGAAGAAATTTTTGCTAAACATGATGAAAATTACATGCCTCCTGAGCTATTGATAGATGAAGTTAAAGCATGATTGGAGAGATTTCACACTTTCTATCTTTATCTGCTGTCTTATTACTAAGCCTTGTATTAATTTTTAATTTCTTTTTCTTTTTTGCCAAAATTCACCCCAATCAGTTAATTCTTTCACTGAGGTTATTTAACCAAGCTTGCTGGTTAGTTTTTATTTCATTTGGCATGTACGTATATCTCGCTATAAGTGATGATTTTTCAATAGCTTACATAGCTAGCCATTCAAACTCTCAATTACCTATTTTTTATAAGATTGCCTCAATTTGGAGTGCTCATGAAGGATCAATGTTTTTATGGATAGTATTTTTAACAGCCTGGAGTGTTCTATTTATAAATTCTCTTGACAAAAAGCATCCCTTAAAGAAATTGACCCTATTGATGTTGAGTCTGATTATTTTAGGCTTTTTATTATTTTTACTCTTAACATCTAACCCATTTGAAAGAATTTTACCTTTTGGAGCGGTCGAGGGGGCGGATATAAATCCAGTTTTACAAGATCCAGCTTTAGCCATACATCCTCCAATGCTTTATTTGGGTTATGTAGGGTTTGTAATTGCATTTAGCTTTATTACGGCCTATTTACTTAATGGCGACTTTGATTTGCAATGGGAAAAAGAAATCAAAAAATGGTCTTTTGTTGCCTGGATCTTCCTTACTATTGGTATTACGCTTGGGAGCTGGTGGGCCTATTATGAGTTGGGCTGGGGAGGGTATTGGTTCTGGGATCCTGTTGAAAATGTTGCTCTTATGCCATGGCTTGCAGCAACTGCTTTTATGCACTCTTTATTTGCATCTTCAAAATCAAGTGTTCTAAAAACTTGGACTATGTTCTTAGGAATTTTAATTTTTGCCTTGAGCCTCTTTGGAGCTTTTATTGTAAGATCGGGAATAATTGATAGCGTACATTCATTTGCAAATGATCCTGAGCGGGGACTTTATCTTTTAGGCTTTTCAGGCTTTATTACACTTCTGGCATTAGGAATCTTTGCATATCGTCTTCCAGCTATCAATTCTTCAAAATTAGTTGTTACAGGTTCCAAAGAATCATTTCTTTCAATGAATAATATATTAATGGTTACAAGTATTTTTTCTATATTCCTTGGAGTGACCTATCCTTTAATAATTGAATCTATAAGCGGAGAAAAAGTAAGTATTGGACCTCCATACTACAACACAATTTTTGCGCCATTGATTCTTATTGCTGCTATGTTCATTATGGCTTCTATCGATGCTTTATGGCAGCGATCTATTACTATCAAAGCTCTATGCATGAACATAACAGTTCCAATAATTTTATCTCTGCTATGTGTATATATTGTCTGGAAAGTCACAGCAATTTTTTCAATCCTGTCATACATTGGGATTTTCTCTGGATTACTTATTCTTCTTAGTTACTTTTTAAGAGTAATTAATAATTTATTTAATAAAAAATTTATTAACAAAGGTAGTGGAATTGCTCACATTGGCTTGGGTTTGTTATTTTTTGCAGTATCTATGAATAGCATCTTAAGTTATGAAAAAAATTTAAATCTTGCGCCTGGTCAATCGATCTCGGTTAATGAATCAGTGCAAGAGTTTTTTTTTAAAGATATTCAGGTTCTGGAAGCTTCAAATCATGACATTATTTCTGCAGAGGTATCTATTTTTCAGGATGGAAGAACAATATTTCTCAATCCCCAAAAAAGAAAATATACCGTAAGAGGGCAGATTACCTCTGAATCAGCTATCCATGCTTCAGTAATGAAAGATACATATTTAACGATTGGGGATCAGTTAGAAAATGGTAGCTGGACTTTTTCATTAAAAATTAATTATTTTATAAAATGGATTTGGTTTTCAGCTACTCTTATGGTGTTGGGAATGTTACTCACAATTTTTAAAAAGACAGCACCGTGAATCAGTCTTTAAGATTTTTAATACTTCTTCTCCCATTAATAGTCCTAACTTTTTTTGCCAAAGTGCTTTTAGTGAATGAAGATATTAAATTACCAAATTTTGAGTCAAAAGATTTCCCCTTATTTCAATTGAATGATTTAAATGGAAATCCAGTTCAAAGTAGATCTTTAGAGGGCATAAAACTTATTAATGTCTGGGCAAGTTGGTGTATTACTTGTCTAGTTGAGCATCCGTTCTTAACTAATCTGTCAAAACAAAATATCCAGATTGTTGGATTAAATTATAAAGATTCTGACTCTAAGGCAAATGCATGGCTTCAAAAGCATGGTAATCCATATCTTTTTTCTATATTTGATCCTAGAGGTGACCTAGCTTTCGATCTAGGAGTTACTGGCGCTCCTGAGTCATATTTAATAATTAATAATAAGGTTGTAGGACACATTCAGGGTGAGATGAATCAAATAAAGTGGGAAACTATTTTTCTTCCCTTAATTCAGAAAGCTCAGCAAGGATCTTGATGAGTAAAAAATTTCTTATACTCTTCTCTTTTCTTCTGCTATCTACTCCCTCATTCAATCAGATGGTATATGAATTTAACGACTCTCTTCAGGAAAAAAGATTTTACGCATTGATTTCAGAAATTAGATGTCCAAAATGCACAAGTGGAAGCATTGCAAGTTCCGATGCGCCTGTTTCTCGAGATTTAAAAAATAAAGTTTATGAATTAGTTCTAGCAGGCTCAACCGATCAAGAAATTAAAAAATATGTCTCAGAAAGGTTTGGTGATTTTTCAGATTATAGGCCTGCGCTTGAGGGGCCTAATTATTTTTTATGGTTTGGGCCATTTGTTTTTCTTGGCTTAATGTTGGTAATATTTTTTATCAAGCGCAGAGTTTAATGTTAATTATTATTGCTGTTTCAGTAATTTTATTATTACCTGTAATTTCATATCTGTTTCAGCCGTTTTCAAATCAAAAATCTTTTGTATTTTTAGCTACATTTATTATTTGTGGCGGATTTTTGTTAAATTTTCTGTCTCCTAATGCCTTGATAGGCTCATGGGTCCAAACGACTCAATCAGAATCTATTTATCGAACAATTGTTCGTAATGAAGACTTTGATAATTTTATAATTAACGAGTATTTAGATAATATCTCATCAGAAGATGAGTCTTTTATGCTTGGGGCTCAAGTTTTTTATAAGGCATTAGAACTAGGATCATTTAATTCTGCAGAAAGCATTCTTAAGACATTAAATACACAATTTATTTCAGAGAATTATCAAGTTCCCATTTTTAATCTTCTAGCTGATCTGAGAGACAAGAAATATCCAGATCTCGGAAACTCAAAACTCCTTGTATATACAGAAAATCCTCCAAATTGTAATTTATTATCACTGCAATTTTTTGTATCTATACCAGGTGGTCCCGATGTAAGTATTGCGGCACTAGAAATTATCTCCCCAAATATTAATGAGCCTTTCAAACTAGATAAGTCAAATTCTTTAGTACGAGGATTTGATATTACTTCTGCCTTTTTGCAGCAAGAAATCATTAAAGTTGAAGCTCAAGCGCAATGCAATAACTCATCTTTCCAAGCATTTAAATCCATTGATTTAAGGTACTCAAAAGACAATCAAGATGAATTATTTTTTTATACTAACGAATGGTTAAAAAAGGAACAATAGTTTAAA
>CETY01004137.1_pt1 | contig 15434 bp, 8 predicted proteins | sample 361551 | NCBI WGS metagenome assembly CETY01 (sample SAMEA2623135, study PRJEB7988) | marine metagenome | biome: marine biome (ENVO:00000447); feature: deep chlorophyll maximum layer (ENVO:xxxxxxxx); material: "saline water (ENVO:00002010), including plankton (ENVO:xxxxxxxx)" | depth 45 m | reverse complement strand
TTCACTATATTTCCATGGTTTATTGGTAACTACACCCCAGGGGATAACTTTGGCGTCACATGATACTAAGACCTTTTTAAGACCAGGAAAGAGAGTTGTTTTCTCTGCCAGGTTATCAAAGTACAGATCTAGATATTCTTGCCTGATTGACTCGAAATTTGGATGCTCAGCATCGATTTTAAAGCCATCTTGGATCAATCCAGCGGATCCATTAGTTACGCTGTTTCGGATAGCGGACTCAGGCAGCTCATCACGACCATGTTTTATCAATAGCTTATTCAAAGCAGTTACAAAATCAGGGGCGGTATCCAGAAGAGTTCCGTCTAAATCTAGGAGTAGAGCTTTAAATTTGAGCATTGGAAGGCGGTTATCCGAGCTTATAGTGGCTTTGTTACGCTGATCATATAATTAACATCAACGTCATTTTGACTAAGTTTGTAGTTTTTCGTTATTGGGTTATAAAGCAATCCCGTTATATCCTGAAGTTCCAAACTGGCATCTCTGATCCATGAGGTAAGTTCCGATGGTTTGATGAATTTGGCAAAATCATGCGTACCCTTTGGAAGCAGTTTTAGGACATACTCCACCCCGATGATGGCGAAAAGATATGACTTAGGGTTTCGATTAATGGTAGAAAAAAACAAAGTACCTCCCGGCTTTGTCATTGAGGCACAGGCCTTTACTACTGATGCGGGGTTGGGAACATGTTCAAGCATTTCAAGACATGTGACGGCATCAAAGCGCTGAAAATTCGAATCTGAAAAGGACTCGGCGGTTGCCTTAAAATAATCAATATTTAGCCCTGACTCTAGTTTGTGAAGGTTTGCCACGGCAAGTGGTGCATCTCCCATATCTATCCCAGTGACAATCGCACCTCTTTGTGCCATTGCTTCAGAAAATATACCTCCACCACATCCGACGTCCAGCAAAGTCTTTTCGGCCACTTCGGCGCGTTTGTCAATCCAATTAGCTCGAAGAGGATTGATTTCATGTAATGGCTTAAATTCGCTGCTAGGATCCCACCACCTGCTTGCAAGTTCTTCAAATTTAGAAATTTCTTGAGGATCTAGATTCATGGATACAGTCTCCTTCTAAAAATGGCTGAGTACCGTCTGTCCAGTTGTAATTCATTTTTTTGAAGGTCATTACTACAGACCTTGGCCAAGTCAAACTGAATGCAGATCGACTTTGAAGTCGTGTAGCGATGTTTATTTTTGCGGTGAGGCGACTGATTGATGTCAAATTGCACCCATATTTCCTGAGTCGTTTCAAAATTATACATAGATTATAGAGTTTTAGATGAAACTTTTTAACTAATTTACATTCTTTTGATTGGCTAGACATCTGAACTTAATCTGTGGCATTTTAAGGTCCACTTACAACGAATAAAAGCCACATTTTATACCCCAACTATGCTAACATTTGCCTCTTAAAGAGGCGTGGTTTAGGTGGCTCTGAAAGACATCTAGAATGGCAAAGACTGAATCTTTTTATGCGCATTCAATCAATACCCTTATAGAGGATAATAACTAAAATTATGGTTGATCTAGCAAAAGAAATTGTTCCGGTAAATATAGAAGATGAGCTTAAGCAATCTTATTTAGACTACGCAATGAGTGTGATCGTAGGTAGGGCGTTGCCCGATGTTCGAGATGGGCTAAAGCCGGTTCATCGAAGAGTACTTTTTGCGATGAATGAGCTCAGCAATGACTGGAACAAAGCGTATAAGAAATCTGCTAGGGTGGTAGGTGACGTCATCGGTAAATATCATCCTCATGGCGATTCCGCAGTTTATGAGACTATTGTTCGAATGGCACAGCCCTTCTCTCTTCGCTATATGCTTGTAGATGGGCAGGGTAATTTTGGCTCGGTAGATGGAGATCGAGCCGCTGCTATGAGATACACAGAAATTCGCATGATGAAAATGGCTCATGCACTTTTGCAGGATTTAGAGAAAGAAACAGTAGATTATGTTCCTAATTATGATGAAACGGAGCAGATTCCAGTTGTTCTTCCAACTCGCATTCCAAATTTATTGATTAATGGTTCGTCAGGCATTGCTGTTGGCATGGCTACAAATATACCTCCTCATAATCTCACCGAGGTGGTTAGCGGATGTCTTGCGTTAATTGATAATACTGATATCACTGTTGATGAGCTGATGGAGTACATTCCAGGACCGGACTTCCCCACAGGCGCAATTATCAACGGTAAGGCTGGAATAATTGAAGCATATAGAACTGGGCGGGGGCGTATTTATATGCGCGCTCGAGCAGAGGTCCAGGTCGACGAGAAAACTCAGCGTGAAACCATTGTCGTCACCGAAATTCCATATCAGTTAAACAAGGCTCGCTTAATTGAGCGTATCGCCGAGTTGGTGAAGGAGAAGAAATTAGAAGGGATTTCTGAACTCAGAGATGAATCTGATAAAGATGGATTACGAATCGTTATTGAGTTGAAAAGAGGAGAGGTTGGAGATGTTGTTCTAAACAACCTCTACTCACAAACTCAACTTCAAAATGTTTTTGGAATTAACATAGTTGCCTTGGTGGATGGTCAGCCAAGGATTCTTAATCTTAAAGACATGCTCGAAGCTTTTGTGCGTCATCGTCGAGAAGTTGTGACCAGAAGAACTATTTATTTATTGCGCAAAGCAAGAGAGCGAGCACATACCCTCGAGGGGTTTGCTATTGCGCTAGCCAACATTGATGAAATCATTGCTTTAATAAAGACATCTTCGACTCCTGCTGATGCTAGAGAGGGACTGATTGCAAAGGGTTGGAATCCAGGGTCGGTATTAAAAATGCTTGATAAAGCGGGACCTGAGGCTGCCCGTCCAGACGGGCTGGACGAGCAATTTGGTCTTCACGACGGTAAGTATTACTTATCTCCCGAGCAAGCGAGAGACATTTTAGAATTACGGCTTCATCGTTTGACGGGAATGGAACATGAAAAAATAATTGATGAATTTGCTTTAAAGCTTGAAGAAATAGCTGATTATCAAGATATTTTGGCAGATATTAGCCGTTTGATGTCAGTTATCCGTCAAGAACTTGAGGAGGTTGTTGAGGAGTTTGGCGATGATCGACGTACGGAGATTATTGAGTCAATGCATGATCTTACTGTTGAGGATCTTATTACTGAGGAAGATAGAGTTGTTACAATCTCTCATGGAGGATATGCCAAAACACAACCATTGAGTGATTATCAAGCGCAACGACGGGGTGGAATGGGTAAGTCAGCAACGGCGGTCAAGGATGAAGATTTTGTAGAGCACTTGTTGGTTGCGAGCACGCATGCAACGATTTTATGTTTTACCAATATGGGGAAAGTGTATTGGCTTAAGGTTTATCAAATTCCGATAGCTGGACGAAATTCACGAGGAAGACCAGTTGTGAATCTGCTTCCTTTGGATGAGGGAGAAAGGATTAGTTCCATCCTGCAAGTGGATGAGTACAGTGAAGATAAGTTTGTCTTGATGGCTACCGCGAATGGAACTGTTAAAAAAACTTCTTTGCAGCAATACTCACGTCCGCGCAGTGTTGGACTAAGAGCAGTCGACCTTGTAGAGGGTGATCATTTGGTAGGAACCGCAATCATTGATGATAACAGTGATGTCATGCTGTTCAGCTCACAAGGCAAAGCGGTACGTTTTTCTAGCACAGATGCGAGGGCTATGGGAAGGGTCTCGAAGGGCGTCCGCGGTATGCGCTTACCAGAGGCGCACAAAGTTATCTCGATGGTAATTCCAGAAGATGATGGATTTTTACTTACGGTTTGTGAGAATGGATTTGGTAAGCGGACTGTAGTGACTGAATTTCCCACTAAAGGCCGAGGTGGTAAAGGAATGATTGCTATTCAGGCGAGTGATAGAAATGGTCCACTTGTCGGAGCTACTCAGTTGTTCTCGGGAGATGAGATCATGCTGATTTCAGATCAGGGTACCATGGTAAGGACCCGCGGAGATGAGGTTTCTGTTGTTGGGCGAAATACTCAGGGCGTGAGAATTATTCGTCTTAAAGAAAATGAAAATCTTGTGAGTCTTGCCAGGATAGCCGAACCTCAAGAGAACGAAGATTCTGACTCTGTTTAGACTATGGATGAATAGAATTGAGAATGATCATAACTAGGATGATCAGGAGAATTATCTAATGGAAGAAAAAGATCCATTATCATCGCTGAGAGAAAAAATTGATGCTCTAGATATGCAGATTATGGAGAATATAAGTTGCCGTGCGGGTTTGGCTCAACAAGTTGCTAAGGTAAAAAAAGGCCAAGGTGATAAGACTTATTATCGTCCAGAGAGAGAGGCTCAGGTTCTCCGTCGAGTAATGAACTCTAATAATGGAGTCATTGATAATGAAAATATGGCACGCCTTTTTAGGCAAATAATGTCTGCGTGTTTGGCTCTGGAGCAACCTATCAAAGTCGCTTTTTTGGGACCTGAAGGCACATTTACCCAAGAGGCTGCGATCAAACACTTTGGTGATAGCGCAACAACGATGCCTATGACGGCAATTGACGAAGTATTCAGAGAAGTGGTAGCAGGTGCCTGTGACTATGGTGTGGTGCCAGTTGAAAATTCTACTGAGGGTGTAATTAGTCATACTTTGGACAGCTTTATGGACTCCTCATTGCAAATTTGTGGAGAAGTTGAATTAAGAATTCACCAGCACTTTTTAGTGGGAGAAAATACTAATAGTTCAAATATTACCCGAGTCTATTCTCACCCGCAGTCTCTGGCACAGTGTCGCCAGTGGCTAAATGCAAATTATCCTAGTATTGAACGTGTGGCGGTAAGCAGTAATGCTGAAGCAGCTAAAAGAGTCCAGGGTGAATGGAATTCCGCAGCGATAGCAGGAGATATGTCTTGTGACCTTTATGATCTAAAAAAATTATGGGAAAAGATCGAAGATCGCCCGGACAATTCAACCAGATTTTTGATCATTGGCAGAGAATCAGTATCTCCCAGTGGCGATGATCTTACTTCACTTGTTGTATCGGTCAAAAATAAACCAGGCGCTCTCTATGCGCTATTAGAGCCTTTTCGAAGGCATAATTTGGATATGACGCGTTTAGAATCGCGTCCATCTCCGAGTAGTAAATGGTCCTATGTGTTCTTTATAGATTTTGCCGGCCACATAGAAGATGAGGCATCCATAAATGTTTTGAGTGAACTAACAGAAAATGTTGTTGATCTTAAGGTGTTGGGATCATATCCACGCGCGGTTCTTTAGTTGGGTCTATTTTAAATTCAGAAATTACAAGAATAATTGGATGATTTTATGCCGGACAGCTCTGATACGCCTAAGTCAACTTTAAACCAACTAGTTATTATTGGACTTGGTTTAATTGGCGCAAGTATTGCGAGTGCTGCTAGTAAAAGAAGACTTGCTAGAAAAGTGATTGGAATATCAAGACGCAGTTCAACCTTAGAGCTCGCCTTAGAAGCAGGGATAATAGATTATTCAGCATCTAGTCTAGATGTTATCGGTGGAAACCTTGGATCGGATGATCTTGTTGTAATCTGCGTCCCTACTCTTACTGTAAACTCTGTCCTTCAAGAATGCCACCTGCATCTAAATAATGAAGTCACGATCACTGATGTGGCTAGTGTGAAAGGCAGTGTTATTGAGGCTGTTACTCAGATCTATGGTTTTGTGCCTGAACAATTTGTGCCTGGCCACCCGATTGCTGGTTCAGAGAGAAACGGAGTGACAGCAGCTGACCATGATTTATTTACTGGTCATCGGGTTGTTCTGACGCCAGATCTGAAAACTGGTGAGGAGCATCTTTCTCTAGTCGCCAAGCTCTGGTCAGATGTTGGAGCTTTAGTGTCAACCATGGCTGTTGAAGATCATGATGAGATTTTGGCAGCAACGAGCCATTTACCTCATTTTTTGGCGTACTCATTGGTGGATACCCTTGCATCTATGGGTGATAAAAATGAGATATTTAAATTTGCTGCTGGAGGATTTCGCGATTTTACTCGGATTGCAGCTAGCGATCCGGTGATGTGGAGAGATATTGCTCTAGCCAATCGATCTTCGATATTAGATGTTCTCGATAAAGTGATGATAAATTTTGTTACTTTGAGAGGAGCAATCGCTAGTGCTAATGGAGAATATCTTATAGATGTTTTTACTCGAGCCAGGGATGCTCGGAATTATTTTGGTAAACTCGAAGAGGGCAAAGAGTTGCGAGAATATAGTGTAACAAAAACTACTAATTTTCGAGTTTCGCCCGGTGGACATGCCCGTGGTCACCTGCGAGTTCCTGGAGATAAGTCTATTTCTCATCGTTCGATAATGCTTGGATCTATTGCAACAGGGATGACTGAAATTAATGGATTTTTAGAGGGTGAAGACAGTTTGGCTACCCTTCAAGCCTTTAGAGATATGGGTGTTTTAATTGAGGGTCCTGATCAAGGTCGAGTGGTCGTGCATGGGGTCGGAATGCAAGGCTTAAAAGACCCACAGAAAGCTCTGTATATGGGGAATTCAGGAACATCAATGCGACTACTTAGTGGACTGCTAGCTGGTCAAGGTTTTGATACAGAATTGATTGGTGATGATTCCCTATCGAGCCGTCCAATGACTAGAGTGGCAAATCCTTTGTCCTCGATGGGAGCGCTAATTTTTACCGCTGAAGACGGAACCCCCCCATTGAAGATTAAAGGGAATAATTTTTTAAAAGCCATTGATTATGATATGCCTCTTGCAAGCGCTCAGGTTAAGTCCTGCTTGCTGCTAGCTGGGTTGTATGCTCAAGGAGAGACATCTGTCACGGAGCCAGCTCCAACGCGAGATCATACTGAACGAATGTTAAAAGGCTTCGGATATGGAATTAAAGTCGCTGATAATAAAGTAACTTTAGACAGCGGGGGAGAACTCAAAGGCACTCGCATTGATGTTCCAGCGGACATCTCCTCAGCCGCTTTTTTTATGGTGGCTGCGGCGATTACTCCGGGCTCGGATATCATGTTAGAGCATGTCGGGGTCAACCCTACTCGAATTGGAGTTATCAATATTTTGCGTCAAATGGGAGTGATGATCACCCTTATGAATAAAAGAGAGGTCGGAGGTGAGCCTGTAGCAGACATTCGCGTTCAATACGCTGAACTTAAAGGTATTGATATTCCTGAGAGTCAGGTTGCTCTTGCCATTGATGAATTTCCAGCTATCTTCATCGCCGCAGCCTGTGCGGATGGAGTTACATGTTTGACTGGGGCTGAGGAGTTAAGAGTTAAAGAGAGCGATCGTATACAGGCGATGTCGGATGGGCTCTCTATCCTAGGTATAGAGGCAGAGCCAACCTTGGATGGTATTAAAATTGTTGGTGGTAAGATTGGCTCTGGTCGAGTTTTAAGCCATCATGATCATCGCATTGCAATGGCTTTTTCCGTCGCTGGGTTACGCGCACAGGGTGATATTATTGTTGAAGATTGCGGTAATGTGGCGACTTCTTTTCCAAGTTTTGTTGACATAGCTAGCTCTGTGGGCCTAAACATAAATATCGAAGTATCGAATGACTAAAATTATCACGATTGATGGCCCTAGTGGCTCTGGAAAGGGTACCGTTAGTAGATTAATTGCCTCAAAATTGTCATTTAACTATCTGGATAGTGGAGCGTTATACAGGGCATTAAGCGTTAGTTCTGCTAGACATGGCGTCAACCTTAGGAATATTAAAGGTTTAGTTGATCTTGTTGAGCATATGGATGTTCGATTCGAAATGGATGATGGCAACTTTCAAATGTTTTTGGATGAGATAAATGTTTCAGACGAAATGCGAACTGAGGATGCGGGAGTTAGGGCATCCAAAATAGCGTTCTATCCCGAAATAAGGGAATCTTTACTCAAGAGACAAAGAAAATTCGCTTTTGGAGTAGGTCTAGTTGCCGATGGAAGGGATATGGGTACTGTCGTTTTCCCCGAAGCGGATCTTAAAATCTATCTTACAGCGAGTATTGAAGAGCGTGCCCAGCGGCGGTATAAAGAGTTGATTGATAAAGGCGAAGATGTTAGTCTGCGCGCCCTTGCAAAGCAGGTGAGAGATCGAGATGCAAGGGATATGAATAGGGAGGTTTCACCTCTGATCGCGGCTGATGATGCTGTGACAATAGACACCTCTGAAATGACTGTTGCACGTGTGCTTAACTCTATTTTTGAACTTGTGCACGCTAAACGCTTGATTTAATACAAATATGGGTTTCTGAAGCAGTTGCCAGCAGTTCTGCTCATTAGCTTAAATTTTTAACTGACTCGCACAACTGGCATTGCGGGGAAAAGAGAAATAAAAGAATAGTTATATTTTATTTCTCTTTCTTGTCAAAGGTACTGCTCAATGACCGAAAATTTTCAACAATTATTCGAAGAAAGCTTAAAATCCGTAGAAATGAATCCTGGTGCGATTATTACTGGAGTGGTAATCGACATTGATAAAGATTGGGTCACTGTTCATGCGGGCCTCAAATCTGAGGGTGTTATCTCTGCTGACCAGTTTTATAACGACAAAGGTGAACTGGATGTCACTGTAGGTGATGAAGTTCAGGTTGCTCTTGAAGCTGTTGAGGACGGTTTTGGTGCTACTAAACTCTCAAGAGAGAAGGCGCGTCGGGCGGAATCCTGGATTGAGCTAGAAGCAGCTCACAAGGCAGATGAGGTTGTAATTGGGGTTATTAGCGGCAAAGTAAAAGGTGGATTTACAGTTGACGTTCGCGGACTAAGGGCATTTTTGCCTGGATCTCTTGTAGATGTTCGACCTCTTCGTGAGATTACTCACCTTGAAAATATTGATTTAGAATTCAAGGTAATTAAATTAGATGCGAAGCGCAACAATGTTGTAGTTAGTCGCAGAGCTGTTATGGAGAGCGCAAATTCAGCTGAGCGGGATGAATTGTTGGCAAATCTTGAGGAAGGTTCGTCACTAAAGGGTGTTATTAAAAATCTTACAGATTATGGTGCTTTTGTCGATCTTGGTGGAATAGATGGACTTCTCCATATTACAGATATGTCATGGAAACGAATTAAGCATCCCTCGGAGATGATTAATGTTGGCGATGAGATAGATGTAAAAGTTCTTAAATTCGATCGAGAGCGAAACAGAGTCTCTCTTGGAATGAAGCAAATGGGAGAAGACCCTTGGGGAGATATTAAAGGCCGATATCCTGAAGGAGCCAGAGCGACGGCTAAAATCACTAATCTAACCGACTATGGCTGTTTTGCTGAATTAGAGGATGGTGTAGAGGGTCTTGTTCATGTTTCAGAAATGGACTGGACTAATAAAAATGTGCATCCATCCAAGATCGTCGATTTGGGCCAAGAGGTTGAGGTTATGGTCCTTGATATAGACGAGGAGCGTAGAAGAATTTCTCTTGGAATCAAACAGTGTTTCGCTAACCCGTGGGATGAATTTGCCTCTAGCATGTCAAAAGGCGACAAGATCTCGGGTAGCATTAAGTCTATTACTGATTTCGGTATCTTTATTGGATTGGATGGTGGTATTGACGGGTTGGTTCACCTTTCAGATATTTCTTGGAATGAAACTGGAGAAGAAGCTGTCCGTAATTTCAAGAGAGGAGATGAAGTTGAGACTGTCGTGCTAAGTATCGATGCCGAGAGAGAGCGAATATCATTGGGAATAAAGCAGTTATCTGATGATCCTTTCAATAATTATGTGGATAAAAATGACAAAGGTGCTGTGGTTACAGGTTCGGTTAAAGAGGTAGATGCGAAAGGCGCCATTGTTACCTTGATAGACGGCGTTGAGGCTGTGCTCAAAGGGTCAGAGTTGTCGCGAGAAAAAGTTGAAGATGTACGTACCGAATTATCGATTGGTGATGAGATAGAGGCGAAGATTATTAATGTTGATCGTAAAAATCGATCAATTAGTCTGTCAGTTAAGGCGAAGGATGTTTCTGAGGAAAAGGCGGCTGTTAAAGCGCATCGCAATAGTGAAGCGGAATCCTCGTCAGCCTCTCCAGCAACAATTGGAGATCTGATAAAGGCGCAAATGGATAAGTAGTACGCTTCCCAAGATAAGAAAAGGGCGGCATTGCCGCCCTTTTTTTTAAAAGTTTCTAAAACTCTTATTTTTTGCTTGAATATTTCTAAAACTATAATAAAATCAAATACTAAATGAAATAAATGATGTCATTCCTCCGAGCTAATATGACTAAGTCTGAATTAATAGAAAAAATTTCTTCAAGTCAGGATCAGTTGCCACCGAAAGATGTGGAGTTGGCAGTAAGAATGATTCTAGAAAATATGGCTTTGACGCTATCTAATAATCAGCGAGTTGAGATTAGAGGATTTGGTAGTTTCTCTCTGCACTATAGAGCCGCGCGAGTGGGTAGGAATCCTAAAACAGGGGATTCTGTGGATTTAAGGGGAAAATACGTCCCATATTTCAAACCAGGCAAAGAGTTACGTAACAGAGTAAATGGTAGCATCTGATCTGGCTAATCAAACATTGACTTCAAAGCAGCTAGTGATTCGATACCTTTCTTCTGATTCTCCTCTTCGCTAGCCTCTGTATTTCCTCCAATTTGTATCAGATCCTCTTCAGGTATTTCTTCGATAAAACGGCTTGGGCTAGTTTGGATGACATCACCAAAAGTTTTTCTGTGCCGAGCTGAGGTCATTGTGAGTGTCCGTTGTGCTCTAGTAATCCCAACATAGGCTAACCGTCTCTCCTCTTCAATACTGCCGGCCTCAATGCTGTTTCTATGAGGAAGAATATCTTCCTCCATGCCTATAATAAAAACATGCGGAAATTCTAAGCCTTTTGCGGTGTGGAGCGTTAAGAGTTGAACCTCATCATCAGCAGCATCCTCGTCTTCTCTGTCTAAAATGTCGCGTAAGATTAGTTTAGAGATAGCATCTTCGATCAGATTTTCGTTTCTAGAGTTCTCGGCTTCTTGGGAGGATATATCCAAGAGTTGGGATAGTTGTTCTAATAAAAAGGTAATATTCTCCCAACGTTTATTTGCGACATGATCGCTACTTGCATTTTGGTGGAGCCATCCAAGATAATTTATATCAGATAACATTCCCTCGATTACTCCTATACATTCTCCTGTATAGATGGCTCTACTAAGATTTTGAATCCATTGTTTGAATTCTTGAAGGCGATCGAGTCTCTCCTTTGAAATACTCGCAGTCAATCCTGCTTCATCAATTGCACTAAATAAGGATACATTTCGATGATTTGCGTAGTCTCCAAGCTTTTGTAAGGTAGTTAGTCCTATTTGTCGACGAGGAGTATTGATTATCCTGAGTAGAGCATTATCATCATCAGGATTAATAAGTAATCTAAGGTATGCCATTACATCTTTTATTTCTGTCTTAGAATAAAAAGATTGTCCCCCAGTTATTTGATAAGGAATATTTTGTGACTGGAGTTTAATTTCAATAAGCTTTGCCTGATAGTTTCCACGATAAAGAATTGCAAAGTCATTGTATTTGCATCTCCGCTTGAGACGCATATCTATGATTTCATTTACTACTCGCTCACACTCACTCTCCTCATTTTCGCAACTAATAAACCTTAGTGGCTCTCCCAAACCTAAGTCACTCCAAAGTTCCTTCTTGATAAGGTGGGGATTATTGTCAATGAGTTTATTTGCGGCTCGAAGAATTCGACTAGTCGAACGATAGTTCTGTTCTAGCTTGATTGTTTTCAGTCTTGGAAAATCCTTTTGGAGTTGAAGAAGATTTTCAGGCCGAGCCCCACGCCAGGCATAAATTGATTGATCATCATCGCCGACTACGGTTAGTGCTTGTCTCTCATCAACGAGTATTCTGATTAATTCATATTGAGAAAGATTGGTATCTTGATATTCATCCACCAGAAGATACTTAATTTTACTTCTCCACTTAGCTAGTATCTCCGAATGGGTTCGGAAGAGTAGTACTGGAATCATTATGAGATCATCGAAGTCGACAGCATTGTAGGCTTTGAGAGATCTTTGATATTCTGCATACAGAAGCGCTATGAATTTTTCACCGTTACTGTTTGATGAATTTAATATCTGATTTGGCTCTAAAAGAGAATTCTTCCAGTTAGAAATTGTTGTTAGCAGAGTATCGAGCAGCTCATTATCTAAGTCGCTATGCCTTATCATTAATTCCTTTAGCAAGTTCCTGCAGTCTTCTTGATCGAGGATAGAAAAACCATTTTTGAATCCAAGAGTTTTAACTTCACTGCGAATGATCCTCAAGCCTAAATTATGGAAGGTTGAAACAGTTAAACCGAAGGACTTATTTTTGGTAAGAAGTTTATTTACTCTAGCATTCATTTCTTTGGCAGCTTTGTTTGTAAACGTTACTGCGAAAATACTTCGTGAAGGAATGTTACATTGATTGACTAGATAGACGATTTTTTGAGTGATAACGCTTGTTTTACCACTCCCAGCTCCAGCAAGTACCAAAAGAGGTCCATCGATATATTCGAGCGCAGCTCTCTGATAGCTGTTGAGGTGAGTAGTCACAAATGTTTAAGACATATCAGAAATAGCATCGTGCTTTCTTTTCAGCTGAAACAGCGTCTGCTGCGATTCGTCGAGCTTCTTTTTTTCTTTTTCGACGATTGCTGGGGGAGCGTTAACAATAAACTTATTGTTGTCTAGTTTGGCTGCTAACTTTGTTATTTCTATCGAAATCTTTCTTATCTCTCGATCGAGACGACTTAATTCTGAATCAACATCAATTAAATCACCCAACGGCACCAGTATTTCTAGCTCTCCTGCGAGCGCCGTCGCGCAAAATGGAGCTTCTTTTGCACTATTTAAAAACGTAACACTTTCCAAATTTGCAAGTTTACTTAAAAATTGACTATTTTCTTCTATTCTAAGTCGATCTTTATTGTCTCCTTGAGCAAAAAGTACCTTGAGAGGCTTTCCTGGCGAGATATTCATCTCCCCTCGAATATTACGGACTCCAAGAATAACTTTTTTCAACCATTCAATATCTGAGAGAGCTGATTCATCGATCTTTTTATAATTTATCTCAGGATAAGGTTGAAGCATTATGGTACTGCTCTCGTCAATTTTAATTCCAGCAAATGGAGCCAAATTATGCCAAATTTCTTCAGTTATAAATGGCAGTAGTGGATGTGCCATTCGGAGCGTTTCTTCCAAGACATTCACAAGTGTATGCCGAGTTCCAATTTTAAGTGACAGATCACCTGAATCATCCCAAAGAACTGGTTTGGATAATTCCAAATACCAATCGCAGTATTCATTCCAAATAAAATCATAAATGGCTTGTGTAGCTAAATCGAATCGATAAGCCTCAATAGCTTCAGTTACATTAATTTTAGCTTGTTGCAATTTAGATATAATCCAACGATCTGCGAGGCTCAGAGTAAAGTTTTCATCGTATTGTCCACAATTCTGCGATTTTGCGTTTAACAATACATAGCGTGATGCATTCCAAATTTTATTACAGAAGTTTCGATATCCCTGCAGTCTCTTCATGTCCCAGTTAATGTCACGTCCAGTGGAAGTGAGAGCACACAAGGTAAATCGAAGAGCATCAGAACCATTGGCCTCAATACCATCTGGAAATTGTTTTCGAGTTCGATTTGCTATTGTCTCAGCCTGCTTAGGTTGCATCATGCTATCAGTGCGCTTTGCTACCAGACGGTCGATATCAATTCCATCAATCATATCCAGAGGGTCTAATACATTACCCTTTGATTTGGACATCTTTTGGCCTTGTTCATCCCTTATCAATCCAGTTACATAAACAGTTCTGAATGGTATTTGCGGAGAGCCGTCTTTGTTTTTAATGAGATGCAAAGTCATCATAATCATGCGTGCAACCCAAAAGAAAATAATGTCAAAACCAGTGACAAGTACATCTGTAGGATGAAATCTCTCAAGTCTGTCAGTTTGATGTGGCCAACCCAGAGTAGCAAAGGTCCAAAGGGCAGATGAAAACCATGTATCTAGAACATCATCATCTTGGATAAGAATAATTTTCCCTAGGTTATATTTCTGCCGCACATCTTCTTCATTCTTGCCCACGTAGACTGTTCCCTCGTTGTCATACCAAGCTGGGATCCTGTGTCCCCACCAGAGCTGACGAGAAATACACCAGTCTTGGATATTTCTCATCCATGAGAAATACATATTTTCGTATTGTTTTGGAACAAAAGTTATTCTTCCATCTTCTACCGCTTCTATTGCGGGGACAGCCATTTTCTTGGCGTCAACATACCACTGATTTGTCAACATTGGCTCGATAACTACTCCGCTTCGATCACCATAAGGCACCGTCATATCATTTTCTTCAACAGCGTCCAGGAGATCAAGAGCTTCAATGTCTTGCACTATGAGCCGACGCGCAGCAAACCTCTCTATTTTTTTATATCTCTCAGGAATTTCTGGTTTTACTTCAGTATTATCACTGCCATTACTATTTATACATTCTGGAACTGCGCGAATATCTCCTTGGTGAGTGAAAATATTGATCATCAGTAAATTGTGACGTTGACCCACCTCGTAGTCGTTGAAATCGTGAGCAGGAGTTATTTTCACGCAGCCTGTGCCCTTTTCCATGCTTGCATAATCATCTGCAATAATAGGTATCAAACGATTTACCAAGGGCAGACTTACAAACTTGCCAACGAGGCTTTTATATCTTTGATCATTTGGATTTACTGCAATTGCGGTATCCCCAAGCATTGTCTCAGGCCTAGTTGTTGCAACTATTATAAAAGTTTTACCGTCCTGTGTTATTTCCCCTTCAGCAAGAGGGTAGCGCAGGTACCACATTTTTCCCTGGACTTCTCGATTTTCAACTTCCAAGTCTGAGATTGCAGTATGTAATTTGGGGTCCCAGTTAACTAAACGTTTTCCTCTATAAATTAGCTGTGATTCATACAGACGGATGAATACCTCTTGAACAGCATCGTAAAATCCGTCATCCATGGTAAAACGTTCAGTTTTCCAGTCGACCGAATTACCAAGTCTCCGCATTTGCTTCGTGATGGTGCCACCAGATTGGTCCTTCCATTTCCATATCTCTTTAATGAAATTGTCGCGACCTATTGTCTTTCGATCAGGCCGACCTTGAGAAGCTAACTTTCTCTCGACAACCATCTGAGTAGCAATTCCCGCATGGTCTGTACCCACCTGCCAGAGGGTATTTTTACCCTTCATTCTGGCATAGCGAGATAATGCATCCATGATTCCATGTTGGAGGGCATGACCAATATGTAGGCTGCCTGTGACATTGGGTGGTGGTATGACTATGCTGTAGGAAGGACCATTACCCGATGGCTCAAAATATCCGCGCTTTTCCCAGGTTTGATACCATTTAGTTTCAATATCTTTTGGCTGGAAAGTTTTGTCCATGAGTGAGTGCGCTTCCTGGTGAAAGGTTAAAGAACTTTGATCTCTTAATACGATTATAGTAGCTGGGGAG
>CETY01057070.1_pt1 | contig 15446 bp, 14 predicted proteins | sample 361551 | NCBI WGS metagenome assembly CETY01 (sample SAMEA2623135, study PRJEB7988) | marine metagenome | biome: marine biome (ENVO:00000447); feature: deep chlorophyll maximum layer (ENVO:xxxxxxxx); material: "saline water (ENVO:00002010), including plankton (ENVO:xxxxxxxx)" | depth 45 m | reverse complement strand
AAATATATAACGTATTATTTGGTATCATAACTCTTTGATGTTTGCCACGGGCTGCATTCCATAATAATTTACCTTGACAATCTTTATATATTGTTTCAATATTACGATGCCAACCTTTTGACCATATTATTGGTTTTGCATGATTTTTGTAGCCAGAATTTAATGCAATAATGTCGTTAGTTGTTGATATATTATTCCACAAAGGTAATGGAAACGTTTTAATATTATTTTTTTTCAATAAAAGAGAAAATATTGATTGACAATGTTTGTGTTCTATGAATTCTTTATGTTGATTATATTTATTATTATTATCAGAAAATAATAAAGGATTTAAACAAAACTGCAACCATTGTTCAATAATATTAATAGTAAATTGATTTTTTTTAACTAACAATATTCCACCATATGCTTGTTGCGTTTCATAATAAGACTCATGACAAACATTTAAATATTCAAATACAGATTTTTTTGTAAAATACTTTTCTAACCAAAAGTTGTGATGGAATCCAACAATTCCTTTTTCTGAATTATTACATAGATTAAATAGTTGTAATGTACCATTTTGATAAATATTATCAATATCAGAATCAGTCCATAATAAAACATCATTTTCATCAAGTTCTTTTAATTTGTTGTTAATAAAATAAACTTTGCATATCCAGGCAAAATATTTTTTATTAGTTAAAAGATGTAAAAATTTATTTTTGAAATTTGTATCTACATCTTTAAGATTATATACAATAAATTCATCTATAAGTTTGTTATTGTTAATACGTATTTTTAACTTTTTGGCATTAACTAGTCGGTTATTGCCTTCTTGATTTCTTAGTGCATCTGCAAAAGTTATATATATAAACTTTCCTTTTTTTATAGGTTCTGTATTGTATTCTGGAATTTGATTTTTTAAGATAATATTATAATTTTTTGGATTCTGATAATAAAAATTTCTGGAATGTTCAATATATTTTTTTAGCAAATTTAAGTCCATAATTTCATAATTGATAATAAAAATTCCAAATATTAAAAATTTAAGACTTTTCTAACTCATATTTTTTAATTATTTCCAAAGGAATTTTTTGAATATTAGGTTTTTTCTTTAAAACGACTAATCTATTATCTTCGGTTTTTTCTATAATATCATAATAGTCTAAAACAACACCATAACATTGAGTTCTATTAAGAAAGTCGTCAAACAAAATAACACAATCGTCTTTAATATATTGAAAGCATTTCAAACAGGATGCGGCACGAAAGCGTCCATCAATTAATATTAAGTCAATTTTCTCACGTTCAGTTTTTTTAAGATTACCTAATTGACTACTATATGATATTTTCTGATGTTCTGGACAGTTTTTATGTGGTTGACCCCAGTCGCCATATTTTGTACCTAATTCAATATAAAGCCATGATAAAGTTGGACTTACATGCATGGATTTTGTACCATCTTCTATCAATTTATTTAATGTATTTAAAAACTTAAGATCACTTTCAACTGAATAAATTTGCTTCAAATTTGGTTTTAGACTGGCAACATATGTTGACCCCCCCGATCCATATTCAAAATATACACTTGCTTTATCTAAATATTTGTTAAAAAGTATTTTATCTTTTGGTGCCATATGTGGTTGTTTCCATCCCATAATTGAATTAATAACTAAAAGTAAATAATACAACAATTTAAACGTATTTATAGATTAGATTAGCTACTGTAAAAATATGTTTTTAAAAGTATTGCTAATACTACAGCATTAATAAATAAACCAAGGATTTCTCTATATTTTAATTTCTTATCAAATCCAACTAACCATATCCAAATAAAATAAATCAGAATAAGACAAGTAAACAATATTTGTTTAAATAAAAGAGACCATTTTTTTAAGAAAAAATCTTGTGATGTTTCATTATTGATATTGTAATAATTAGATACAAAATTACTGGTATTTGCAAAATCTTCTATTATTGGTTTTTTAAAATTTAAACTATAATCTGGTACACATAGTTTTTCACTACGTATATAAGTTTCAGAACCTGGATTTAATTGAACAACCTTAACATCTTTCATAGAACAGCGCTCATTAACTATTGAACCGGTACCATTAATACTGCTAATAAGTTCTACTGGTTCAAAAGAACCTAAATCTCCTATAACACTTGGTATTAATCCTTCATTGTCTTTTTTTGGAGTGGGAAGATTATTAACAATTATATTACGTGGTTTATTAACACATTCTGGGCTACTTTCTGGTCCACATAAACCACTTGTAAAATATGATGATTCACCAACTCTACGATCCTTTGGTGGACCTTTCTTTTTTGGGCAATCTTCTTTTCCTGTAATTAAAATACCGGCTGATCTACTAATGTTGTCTTCAATAAAATAGACAGCATCCAATATAGAAGCTTTTCCGACTTTACGTGGTAATTTAAGTACTGGAGGTATTCTATCTTTATAATCATATTCTGGGTCTATAGGTTCTTGTGGTTCAGTTTCTTCCATTATAATAATATTGAAAAAAAAAGTATTATTGTATATTATGTTTAGAACACTTTCTTTGGCATTGTTATTAATAGGGATAGTTTTTATTACAATTGGTTATACGAAGATGACTATAAACTGTCCTGAAAAAATACAGTATCGTTATATTCCACGTAAAATTTATGAGGAACAAATTTATGATCAAGATATAATGGGTCAATTTAAAACGATGTTTAATGACAAAGATCCATATTTAAGATAGTACTTAATTTATAATCAATAAAAACAAAGTAATATTGTATGAGATTCGAAATGTGTTTTTGTAGAAGTAAATAGTGGAGAATTATTAGATAAGGTTACTTTATAATCATCATCAGTATTTTTAGATAAATGTGTTATAATATCTTTACCATGACCTTTAAAATTCTTGTATGTTTTTTTCTTTTTGGGTAAAATAGTTTTAATCAAATTCGAATCAATAAATTTTCCAGTTTTTTTATAAAAAATAAGACAGTTATTTGGTGTATCTTTATTCCAATTTTCAAATTTGGCGTTACTAACTATTGATTTATTTATTTGTTTAAATCCTCCAACAGCATTCAAATTGTGTATATAATTTTGTGTAAAATCATGTTGATAACTTGCAACTAAAACTCCAGAACTCCATACTCGAACTCCACCAATATCTTCGTCATCTGTTGTTTGGGGATATAATTCAATAATAATAGTGGAATCTTTATTATTATTCTGAAATATATTTTTACCAATTTCAATTTGAAGAGCATCATTATTTCCATGTGTTTTAGTACTATCATCTCCTTTATCATCAATAAATATACTATGTGGTTCTATATTCCCATCTCCCATATGTATTAATAAATTATCATTAGAATTTGCAATAAATATACCATTATTTGTATCGCCTATTTCAAACAATAAATTATTTGTTGATTGTTTTAAATCATCTTTTGGTATTAGTTTTGGTTCATCTTTTGGTTTTGATTTTGGTTTGGGTTTGGGTTTGGGTTTAGGTTTCGATTTTGATTCATCCTCGCTTTTTGGTTTAGGTTCATCTTTAGGTTCGTCTTTAATGACTGGTTTAGGTTCATTTTTAGGTTCGTCTTTAATGACTGGTTTAGGTTCATTTTTAGGTTCATCTTTAATGACTGGTTTAGGTTCATTTTTAGGTTCATCTTTAATGACTGGTTTAGGTTCATCTTTAGGTTCGTCTTTAATTACTGGTTTGGGTGGATCTTTTGGTAGTACTGGTTTAGATTTAGAATCTTTTTCACCAGCTAAATGAAAATATTGTATTGCTTGTAAAATATCAGTATCTAAATCTGAATTATTTTTAAGGAGTTTGGTAACCCCCTTTTCAGATAAAGATTGTAATAGTTCAATTTTTTTTCTTTTCAAATAATCAGACATTAATGATTTTGTAAATATTTATTATACCTTTCTATGAACGCATATGAACAAAATCTAAATACCATCTTTTATCTTCAAAATCTTTCAGCTTTGAAATGTCCAGATAAATTCCTATATTGTCTGTGAATTCCATTAGATGTTTTTTGAATAGTGGTATATCTATATTATTTTCAATAAATGGATTTTGAATTATATGAGTAACAACTAATACATTTTCAGATTCAATATCTAAAAAAATAAAAATTTTTGGAGATTTCATTGTATTTTGAATATAGTCGTTATCCCAACCTATATACAAACATTTGTCATTTCTTAGTTTAGTATATTTAATAGATTTATGAAGATTTCTATTAATTGACAGCCAGTGTTTTTGATTTAATGAGCCATATTTATGTAAATTAATTTGAGTAACACTATATTGAATTAAAGGATTAAGTTCCTTAACAATTTGTGATGGATTATATCTGTAAAAAACGTTCGAAAAAGAATTAGAAAGGTTAATAATTGAAAAAAGCAATATAAAACAAAATTTCATTTACTATAAGCTGAAAATAGATTTTAATTCTTATATTTTAATTAATATAAGTATAATTTGAATGAAAGATAAGCAAAGTTTGTTAAAAACGTGGATATGTCATGCAACTGTTTATAAATGGTTACACGATAGGTCTGCAAAATCGATGTTTAAAAAAAAATTATGTATTTCAGTACCATTATTGATTTTGAATACATTGGGTGGAATAATAGTATATAAGGCTGATAGTTTTATGACAAGTAGTAAAAGATTATTAATATTCGAATGTGTATGTGGTTCAATAAATATGTGTTGTGTTATGTTGACAGGAATAAAGGATTATTTTTGTTTTGGAGAGAAGAGTGAACTTCATATTCAATCTTTTCAAAATTGGACAAAATTCAAAAATGAAATATATGTTGAAATGGTTTTACCAACAATATCAGAAGAAGAGTTTTTGGCTCAAATGAAAATACGTTATGTTGATTTAATAAGTTATGGTCCGACTATTCCGAATGAAATAATAAATATTTATGTTAAAAAATTTAAAGAAGATATAAAACAAACAGAATTTCCATTACCAGATATAATTTATTCTGGATATTTGAAAATTGATAAAGAATATATAGATTTAGATTCAATAGTATAAAGAAGGTAATAGGATAGCGAATATTAATATTGTGAACATAATCATAATAAGTAAATAACAACATATTTCAGCAAATTCCTTATTAGAATTAAGATTATTATCATTTTCCGAATCAGATGAACTTTCGCTTATCATATCATGTGAATTTGCGACTATTTCGACAGAATTATCTTCATATCTACAAAAAAAACAAGAATTTGAATATGTACACCACTCTGAATAACATAATTGACATGATTGTTGTTTACAACAATTTGTTACAAAAAAATTTTGATCGTTTAATATACAAAAACAAACTGGACAATTAGCCATTTATCATTATTAAATGGATTAGAAATTTTTCTATAAATATATGCTATATAATATGCCACCATGTATCGTCTTCTATGTCTAGCACTCCTCCCAATCGTCAATTCTCTATTCCATAGCCAACATATACGACAATCGCTGACACAACGGAAGGGCTTCTTCGACGACGCCTTCAGAAACGAGTCTTTCGACACAAAACCTGATGGTTCAGGCCTGTCTACTCAAAAGAAGAGTGTGCCAATCAAAATTGGTAGCAAGACACTAATGGCTATTCCTGGTCAGCGCATGAAGGACATACTCATCGCAGCGAAGGCCCCTATCAAATTCAACTGTGAGAATGGTCAGTGCGGTATTTGCGAATCGAAGGTGGACGGTAGAATCACCCGCGTCTGTGTGGCGAAGATTCCTAGTCGTGGGTGCACCATCACGCGGAAGTAGTGTATATATTGGAAAATAATTCTATCTATTTTCCTATTATACTATTATTTTTTGGTAGTTTTAGTGCTTCTTTTTCTTGGTTTAGAATTTTTGACAACAGTATCATCAATACTAATTGATTTAAGAAGATGTTTTGCGACTTCTTTATCAAGTATCTGAAGATCATTTAGCCAAATATCTTCGATAGATTTATCAAATAATATTTTATGTTCTTCCTTTTTATCAGTAAATGATTTATTAAGTTGTTCTACCATATCTTTAGTAATTTGATACATTGGCATACCTATCAAATAGTTATAACCATTATTGTCATCTAGCTTGAAGTCTTTTTTCTCAAGCCATTCTTGCAATTGAGATTTTGTATGTTTACGAATATCAAGAGTATCATTAATTACATATTTAATGAAACGAACCTTTTCGCTAAGTATGTCCATTTCATTTTGAAGTTTATTAAGGATATAATCCTTGCGTTGAACATAAATTTTACGTCTATATAATATAAATTCTTCAAAGATCTCTTCTGGAGAACTATATTTTTTAACAGCATCTGTTTCTGCAGAATACAAATGCATATTTGTCAATGAAATTTTTCCAACTAAACCAAACTTTTTTTCAATATTGTCACTAAATTCTTTTCTTCTTTGAATAGATGCTGCGGTTTTCAACCAATTATGTAGAACATTGGGATCAACTTCAATTTCAAAATGAGCTTTTGATTCAGTGCTTTGACTTCTGTAATTTTTAACACCAATAAATTCAGTATATTTAGGTGTTTTCTTATCAGTTTTCTTATCTTTATTAGGACTATTAAGTTCTGTTACAATGTCGTCTAATTTTTTTTTAAATTTATCAATCCACGTTCCAATTGGTAGTTCAGATATAAGAATTGTCTTGTAATTAATAATTTCATATCTGCCTTTTGTAAATACTTCACCGTTAACAACTTTAGTTACTCCGTCGAATCCATGAAAATATGGGATTAGACTTGGTAAAGGTTTATTAGTAAGTTTGTTAATCATGTATTTAACAATTGTCTTTGGATTATAGGATGGAATAGAAGTACTATAACCCGTTCCAATACCTTTGTTCCCATTACAAAGAATGAATGGAATAATAGGAGCATAATACTTAGGTTCTACTTTCATACCATCATCATCGAGATAATCTAACACGAAATTATCTTCTGGTAGAAATATTTTTTGTGTAATATCAGATAAAACTGTGTGTAAATAACGAGGGCTACCGGCATCTTTACCACCAAGTAGACGAGTACCAAATTGTCCATTCGGTTCAAGCAAATGAATATTATTAGAACCGGGATAGTTTTGAGCCATTGTAATAATAGCTTGGTTAAGCGACTCCTCACCATGATGATAACCACTATGTTCTGATACATAACCGGCAAGTTGGGCAACTCTTATTTCAGATTTTAGTTTTCTCTTGAAACATGAGTATAAAATCTTCCTTTGAGATGGTTTAAATCCATCCATAAGATGAGGTACAGATCTATATAAATCATAGTTAGAAAAGTGAATCAATTCTTTATTGATAAAATCAGTATAAGGAACCAGTTCCTCTTCTTCTAAAACTAGTTTCTCATCTCTGCGGCCAAGCCATTTTTTTCTATCATCACTTCTATTACCATTAAATGCCATATCAATTGAATCAGATGAACTAGTGTCCCAAATATAAGTCATTTTACACATATTTCTGAAATATGATTTCGCCTCAGCTGTAGTACTTGTACCAAGCCCTTTGAAATATTTTCCCCTCCAGCCTAACTTCTGATAATTAGGATTTTTTGTTTTCCATTCTTCATATTTTCTTAATGAATAGAACAAAATTTCTTTCTTCTTTTGAAGCATCTTAACAATCGGTGTTTGCATACAACACAAAAATCCCTTAATTTGAAGAAGTTCTGGCCAGAAAGTTGCTAACCAATTAATAATAAGGCCTTTAATATGACTTCCATCAAGATCCTGATCCGTCATAATCATAATATGACCATATCGTAATTTAGATACATCTTTATACTTCGCATCTTGTTCTAGTGCCAGAATTTGTTTCATATGGATTAGTTCAGCATTATCCATAACTTGTTTTAATCCACTCTTTGACAATATTTTCTCACGAGCGTTAATTACCTTACCACGAAGTGGAAATACACCATAGAAATCTCTACCAACAACACTAAGTCCTGCAATAGCCATTGCTTTAGCAGAATCTCCTTCAGTTAAAATAAGAGTACAATCCTCCGAATGCCTACCACCAGCTTCATTGGCATCGTCAAGTTTAGGAATACCAAAAATACGATTTTTCTTCTTACCATCGGTTTTTTTTATAAGTTTTGACTCTTTAAACTGATATGTTTCAAGAACACGTTCCATAAGACCAAGTTTTACAAGATTATCAAAGAACTTGTCTGTAAATTTACAAGAAGAGCCGAATTTAGATACTTGAGTTGTAAGAAAATCCTTTGTCTGACTATCAAAAGATGGATTAACAATAATACAATTTACAAATACAAATATATGTTCACGGATATAACTTGATTTTACAGTAATCTTTTCCTTTTTTTTAATCAATTCCACAATTTTTTTACTAATCATATTTACAATATAATCAACGTGTTTACCTCCCTTGGTAGTATAAATTCCGTTTACAAATGAAACTTGTTTGAAATCATCACTCAGTCCAACAGCAATTTCCCACCGTTTCCCTCCCCTTTCATATACAATTTGAGATGATTCATCAAAATATAATTCGCAAAAGTTTTTGAAACGTTTTACAGGAACTTCTAAATCATTAAAACTAACACTTAACTTATCCCCACAACACGCTGAAATTTCATATGCTCGTCTTTTGAATATATCAATCATATCTGGAGTCCAACCTGAAAGACCAAAACGTTTGAAATCAGGAAGAAAACTTACTCTTGTAAACTCTTTTTCCTTCGCAGATACAGATTTGATAATTGGTTCATGACGAACTTGCATATTGTTAGACCATTTCTGAATATAACGTTTTTTCTCCTTAGTATCAACTGTTTCAACTTCAAACCAGTCCGAAAATATATTCGCAAGTTTTGCTCCATATCCATTTTTGCCGCCTGTAATTCGTTCTTCATCTTCAGTATAGTTTGTGCTTGTTAGTAATTTACCAAAAATCATCTCTACAGCATAGATTCCTTGTTTCGGAATAATAAGTACGTCAATTCCCTTACCATCATTTTTTACTGTAACTACTCCAGATTCTTTATCTACACACATAGAAATTTGTGTTACTTTGTGTTTTGCTTTAGTATCACAAAGACGAATAAATTGATCCCACGCATTTACCACAACTTCATCAACAATTTTATAAAGTCCGGGAATATATGATAATTCAGATTGAACCATCTTGTCTTCATTAATTTTCCAAGACAAAGAATTACATAACTCAACCGAACCAATATAAGTATCTGGAATTTTATAGATATGTTCACGATGTGTATGTGATTTATATTTAGCAATTGTTTTACTTTTGTCTTTGTCCATATTATATATTTATTTAACAACTCTTATTTGATTTGAATATTACAAACTTATTCATTTTTATTATATTTACTAAAAAAATTCTTATTTTATCTTAAGAATTCTTTTAATTTTTGTTAAAAGAATTTTGTTTGCTGGTGTAGCGTGAACATTATTGTTTTCAAACTTTGCAAGTTCTTCTTCTTTCATATTTAGTTTACATGCTAATTGTTTTCTTGACAGTTTATTTGCAATTCTTCCTTGCATTATATTTTTCCCTTCCTTCAGTTTTATAATTTTAGATGATTCAGTTGCATCATCTAATTTTCTGGAGTTTGGTGGAATATTTTTAAAATTTAATGAATTTTTTTGATAGGATACAGATTGTCCTTTTCTTTGAGCTGTTTGTTTTTTTAAAAGAATCTCTTGACTAGTAAGAGAACCACCACTTTTTCTTCCAATATCAACTGATCTCCAATCTTGATGACTCATATTAATTTATAGTTAATTATGTTTACATAAAAAAAATATATTCAATAATATGAGAATTATAAATTTGTTATTTTTAACAAATTTATTGAAAATCTCATATGCATTTAATAAACCAATGTTAGATAAACCAGAAGCACCTAAACCAGTAGAAGCAAGACCAACCGCCAAACCATTAACTATAAGATTTCATACACCTGTTACTTCAGACTCATGTAGCAAATTAGCAGAAGCATTAGTGCAAATGGATATACAATCAAAACAATTAGAAGCTTCTTTTGGACAAAGAATGCCTGTAAAACTTCATTTACAAAGTTTAGGTGGTGAATTATTGCCTACATTTTATATATGCGATTTGATACAAAATTTAGATACTCCCGTCCATGTTTATATTGATGGATTTGTAGCATCGGCGGCTTCTCTTATGGCAATTTGTGGAGAAAAACGTTTTATGACAAAAAATTCATGTGTATTGGTTCATCAACTAAGGGCCGTTTCTTCGGGAAAGCTTAGTGACATGAAACAAGAAATTGATAATTTAAACAATTTTATGGGAAGTTTAAGACAAATATATTTAGAAAATAGTAATGTTAAAGAGGAGGAATTAGATGATTTATTAACATCTGAATTGTGGCTTGATTCCGAAAAATGTCTTGAATTAGGATTTGTTGACGAGATTTTAGGATGTTAGATACTAATTATTCATTAAAATCAAAATTTGATGAATAAGCAGTCTCATTAAATCGATTATTATTCAAATTATTCTTGATATAATAATCTCTGGCCTTTTTCGAAAAGTTATCTGGATTTGAAAATTCTTCAATTGGCAATTGTTTTACATTATAAACATGAGAAAACCGGTCTGCTTTTTGTAAATATGTTGAACAATCTCCATGTAATGTCGTTAATAATTGTGAATTATTTGGACCTGAAACTTGACAGGCTTGAACCCCAATTGTGTTTGTATTACATGTACATTTTTCTAGTTCAAATTCAACATATTCACCTTTGTATAATGTGTGAAATTCTTTTTCCGATAATTTTAGATTAGACCAGTGAACAAAAACATCACATTCTTCAGATCCGTTTTTATGAGTTATAAATCCATAACCCAGTTTACTATTAAACCATTTTACTCTTCCAATTAATCTATCGTTATTATTACTAGTCATTGTCGTATGTTTAGAAATTATAATTAACAAGTATTATTCAATTTTTAGAATACAATTTTTTATCTATTAAAATTTACTCTAAAAAATATAGGCTATTTATAATAGTAATATGAATTTAGCATTCTTATTTTCAAATTCTAATTGTGTATTCATTTCAATCCTTTTTATTGTATTAATTGTTATTGTTTGTACATTTTTTAAAAATACTAAAGAATCATTTAATGACCAGAAGGTATGTATAAAAAGTTCAAATTTTGGAGGGGCAGTGGATTATTCGTCTCTTGGCCTAACTCATAATGGTGGAAAAGACTGGATGAACCATGCATTTGATATGGCCGGAGACGATGAAGAAGAAACCGATCCAGCAGAGTGGGAAGACGCTCGGAAAAGTGACTTCATTAGCTATTGGCACGATCAAAGTAAGTGTATATATAAAGGATGTACCGATCCAAGTGCAACTAATACCTTTAACACTACAAGCATTGCCAAAGACACTGATTATAAAGAAATTGAACACGCTGAAAGTAAGTGTAATTATCCTCAAAAATACTGTGTACAGGAAATAGCTGCTGCACAGACTAGTCATCCTGATGGTTTAGAACTTGATACATCTGATGTTAAATATTACGCTGATTTTGGTCCGATGGATGATGTGATGATGGAGGCTACCATCGCCACCGCCAAATCAGCGCATGACCCAGAAAAATGTAAATATAAAGGATGTATAGAACCTGGTTACGAAAACACTATCGAATCACCTCCAGATAATGTTGAGAATGATCAAGCATTGTGTGGTAATAAGGTTGAAGATTCTAATAATTGTGCTGATGGGCAACTAGAGTACAATGGAAAGTGTTATCAACATCATACTACAATAACCTCAGAAGGCAAGAATTGTAGTTATTTGAGTAATGGTAGTAGTCGTGATAAAAAAAAATGTGATCCTGATCACGGTGAAGCTGGTAGAGAAGCTGGTAGATATTATAAAAATAATGAAGGTACTAAAATATTTTGTGAACTTGTAGACAACAACTGTAGCGCTGTCGACCATAATCACCCACAAGCGAGATGTATAGATGTTGGGACTTGTCAAGAAGTTATTGGTAGTGGTGGTGCGAGTGAAAGTTGTCCTGAAAAATGTTATGGTTGTGACCAAACTCCGCCAAAAAACAATTGCTCTCAAGTCGGGGAAGCCAGATGTACAGAAGGCAGGTATGTTTGTAACGAGGGCAAAGTTATTGACGGCCAATGCCCTGAAGCTGATAGAGTTGGATGTACATGGGATGGTACTAATTGTGTGCCTAGTAACGATTGTGAAGGTGTAGCCACTGGTGAGAGCCAATGTCACGCGTTGCTAAACGATACTGAATGCGCACAATGCCCTGGAGCTAGGTCCGAAGTGACAGGATTATATGACGATGATCGCGGCTTGGGTTGTGGGAGATTAGGTGAAGACAGATGTACAGAACGATATATTAAAAGTAGTAATGGTGATGAATATATACAATGTAAATGGGTAAGCGGGGCATGTGAAACGGACGACGAAAACCCATGTGGAGGTATACCACCTCCAGACACTGTAGAAAGTACAAATGATTCAGTAGAATACTGTGTTGACGGTCAAGCCACTACACCTGAAACTGGGAAACAACTTGATACAAGTGATGCTAATTATAAGACTATTTCAGAATTAGGGAACACTGAATACGTTCATGATCAGAGCTTGTGTTCATATATAGATGATCCATCCATTGTTTCTTCTAATGGCCCATGGTGTGTTGAAGATCAAGCCACTACACCTACAGGGAAAGTACTTGATACAACTGATGCTAATTATCGGACAAAGAATCAATACGAACTTCACGAATATATTACGGGAGAAGAGATACCACACTCGGAAGATAAGTGTAGATATATAGATGATCCATCCATTGTTTCTCCTACACCACAATGGACTAAAGGAAATGATTGTGTGGAGTGGGCAGATGCGCCGCGTTATACAGGAGACAATACAACATCCTATTATAAGCCAGTTTGTAATAATGCTAATAAAAAAGTTTTAACTAAAGATGAATGTCAAAAAGCCGCAGACAGTAGGGGACTGCAGCTCGGTGGCTATTCGCCGACCGACTTGGAAAACTTAATGAATAACGCTCCCAATAAATGTCATAGACCATATGGATGTTTTACTGACGAAGGTTTGCTGGATTATTATTTTTATAATGAAGATCCTAAATGTAATACAACTAAGTTAATCGCCGACCTTGTGGATGCTGTTGATTTAGACGATCTTAATACAGCGCTCTCTCATGCAAATACATATTTGACTAATTTCAATACCGATACAACAGATGATGACTACATAGCAGTGAATGCCGCGAAATCCACCGCAGAACAAGAAAAAAACCTTCTGCAATCAATTAACACCGGCACATCCGATAATAATAAAACTCTTACTGAAAATATAATATATGGGAGTAGTTTGGGGGTTGACACAAGTATCTTGACTAATGCTGCGGACAAAGCAATAGAAGATCTTGTGAAAAAATATTCGGCGACGGCACCAGATGATATGATAATGGAAACAAATGTTGAAAATTGTTTAAATGAATGCAATATGCTCGATAATTCAGGAGTTTGGGATCATGTTTCTGATAAACATAATATACCACAAAGTAAAACGGGGTTTGGAACTTTGAATTATTGTGATTACAAGTGTCAAAATATGAAAAAATATTGTTGTGACAAAGACTCCTCCGGTGCTCTCGGGTGTGAAGGAGGTGACAATTCTAATATTTACTTAAGCGATAAAAAAATATGTTATAAAAAAACTGGATCAACAAACAATGATAATGGGTGCAAAGCAATAAATAATAACAATTGTGAATTCGAATACCCCTTTGACGTAAATAAGAATGAACGAATGAGCAAAAGATTAGTTAGAAATCCTAACACTGTGGGGGCATATGCATATGTATATGGTAATTACCCAATTGATGACGACTTCGAGGAATACGAAGAGGAGCCAAGAAAAGTCAAAGAATATTGTAAGCCAGATGAGATAATGGGTCAAAATAAATGTATTAATGATTCAGATATAGTGACTAAGATGGAATATCAACAATAATATACCTATTGGGCTATGTATAAAGAAATAAATTATAAAAAGCCCAATTTGTGTATATTTGTATAAATATAATAAAGTTTAAGTAAAAATATGGTAAAATGTCCAAAGGAGGTAATATTTAGTGGAGGAAATTTTGCAACAATATCATTTTTAGGATGTATTCAAGCATTAATTGAAAATAAGGGTTTTGAAATAAAGAGTATAAAACGGTGGGTTGGTACATCTGGTGGTGCAGTAATAGCATTTTTGTTAGCAATTGGTTATAATCCAAAAAAAATTTTAAATGTTATAAAAGAAGTGCCAATATCAAAAATAAGTAAATTATCATCAGATAAGTGGTTAACATTTTTTGATAAATATGGTTTACATGATACAAAATGTTTCAGAGATTTACTAAAAATATTTTTAACCCATTTAGATTATTGTGAAAAAATAACTTTTATGGAGTTTTATGAAAAAACAGGAATAGATTTAGTATTTACAACTTTTTGTTTAAATACTGATTCATTAGAAATATTGAATTATGAAAAAACCCCGGATTTAAAATTACTGGATGGTTTATGTATGGCTATTGCTGTACCGTTTCTATTTTTACCAGTATATTATAGAAATAGAATGTATGTGGATGGGTTTCTTGTAAGTAATCATCCGATAGAAATGTGTTCTTGTAATGGAAAAGAATCAATAAGTTTTAGTTTAAAAAATTCAAAAAAATATTATGATAAAATAGATTTAGTAACTTATTTAAGAATTTTGATAAGATCACCATTAACAAAGTTACAAATAGTAAACTTGAAATGTTATAAGGGTAAAAACTATTCAATATTATGCGATCATGAATTTGATGCATCTTTTGAAATAAGTCCAGAAATAATTCAAAAATTTTATGATTGTGGATATAAAACAGTAAAAGAAGAGGCTGTTATTAAAGAAGAGGCTGTTATTAAAGAAGAGGTTGTTACTAAAGAAATAAAAAAAAGAGGAAAAAAGAAATGTGTAAAAGAGAATAAAGATTAGTGTTCTGATTTATTAATAAAAACATATTTTGAAGCGGCACCATATATGCGAAAAGTCCTTATTATTTTTGGAAAAATAGCGATAAATGTAAAAAGAAGGAAATAATTCTGATAAGAATAAATAATTTGTAAACAATTCATTAACCAATAATATAAACAATTTACTTAAGTTGTGAACGATTCAATAAAAGTAGAATAAAGATGTATAAGTTCGAATTTACCTAAAGAATTTTGTCTAACAGTCATAGTAGATAGTGAATAATCCAAATTGTTAAAGCGTTCTTTCAATAAATCGATATTTATATTAGCTTTAATG
>CETY01078751.1_pt1 | contig 15507 bp, 7 predicted proteins | sample 361551 | NCBI WGS metagenome assembly CETY01 (sample SAMEA2623135, study PRJEB7988) | marine metagenome | biome: marine biome (ENVO:00000447); feature: deep chlorophyll maximum layer (ENVO:xxxxxxxx); material: "saline water (ENVO:00002010), including plankton (ENVO:xxxxxxxx)" | depth 45 m | reverse complement strand
ACTTTCTTATCAACTCTCCATTTTGTTTCTCCAGTTCGATTTGTTTCGTCTGGATCAAAAACAGATAAGTCCTCCTTGTCAGCTTTCTTAATATAATCAACCATCTCTCTTAAACCCTCTGGGTTTATGACGTTTGGTCGAATTAATATATTTGTCAAAGGATTGTCTATCATTATAAAATAAACGTTTTACTTAGTATAGCACAAATTAATTAGGAAGTCCATTCGCTCTAGGACTTAATCCTTTCATTTGATTACCTGGAAATGAATTGGCACTTCTTGCTGCTGCTGTTGCAGTATCATTTGAATAATCAATTCTGAATATTGTTGTGTAATAACCAAAGGAAGGGGCATTGACCTGAGCTTGTACAACATATGCATATGAAGCATCACCTGTTCCAGCTCCATTATAAGTCGTTCCTGCTAATGGTCCTTTTGGTGATGATGTTGCTGTGTCATCTGCAAAATCTATTCTCTGCACGTCACTTCTATCTGATGGGAATCCTGTATTTCTACCTGCGACAATATATCCATAATTACTGTTACTAACACCAAAATTGTGAGATACCGCTGCTGCTAAATTACCTTTAGGGGACATTGTTGTACTGTCACTTGCGTAATCAAGTCGATCAACAACTGATTGATTGACCCATCCACCAGCAAAATATCCATAGGATAAATTACCAACAGAAGCTCTGTAATTACCTGAGATAGTTGAATTTGTCGTAGCAGCAGCCTCTGTTGTATCATTTGAATAATCGAGACGATCAACATATGTGCTATTTGACCCTTGCCAATATCCATAAGATTTATTACCAATCGATATTGCAGCATTAGCACCTTGTCCTGGTGAAGGTGCCTGAGTAAATGCTGCTCTAAAAGTGCTTTTATCTACAGATGTCGCAGTATCATTTGCAAAAGTCATTCTTTCGATAGATGACAAATAAGCTGGACTTGCTGCTGGATTATTACCACCACCACTATATCCGTGAGTTGTATTTGCAACCGAAGTGTGTCTTGTTCTTCCTGTATGCATATTACCCTTCAACACTGTCGTTGATGTATCATTAGAGAAATCAATTCGATCTATCTCCGAAGTTTGAGAGTTTGCAGGTGGTGCTTGATTTGATCCACCAACATAATATCCATAAGCAGGACCAGGTGCTGGTAATTGTACTGGGAATGGGAATGGTGGTTGAACTGGTGCTGCGACTGCTGCAACTGCTGGTGTCCCTGTTTGGGGAAGTGCATTTGATAATCCACTTACTCCTGCGTGTCCTTTTCTAGGAAAACTTAAAGAACCTTTTGGTGATGCTGTTGCAGTGTCATTTGAATAATCAATACGATCCACAAGACTGCCTATATTATCACCACCTGCAATATATCCATAAGAAGCACTACCTGTTGCTCCATGTTCTTGTCTTTGAGTATTTAAATTTCCTTTTGGTGATGCTGTTGGTGTATCGTTTGAATAATCAATTCTATCTACAAATGTTGTGCCAGGATTAGTACCACCAGCATACCAACCATAATCATTATTACTTGCAGCAGCTGCTTGATAAGTAACACGAGTTAGCGGACCTTTTGGTGAAAGATTAACACCATCATTTGAATAGTCCATACGTCTCACTGATGACACCGAACTAGGACCGTAACCTCCACCAATCCATCCATAAGATTGATTACCTGCACCTGCACCATAAGATTTTACACTATCATAACCAGATAGCACTGATGAACCAGTATCATTACTATAATCAATTCTATCTATAGAAGTGAGACTAGGATAACTACCAACAAAATATCCATAGGACGCATTACCTAATGATGCACTAAACCTTCTACCCGTTGACATGTTACCTACTGCTACTCCTGTTGCAGTATCATTCGAATAATCAATTCTATCAATAGTTGAATATGGACCTGGCCATCCACCACTAAAATATCCAAACGAACCATTTGATACTCCAAAAACACCTTGTGATTCAATAGTTGTATTAGTTCTCTGTGTTGCTGTTGGTGTATCATTAGAGAAATCAATTCTATCTACTACACTATGATAACCTGGTCCAGCTGGATAATATCCGCCACCAAAATAACCATATGGATATACTGATACAGCAGGACTTCCAGAAGTTTCAGCAGCACTATCAACCCATCTAATTCTTGGAATGAAAGATGAGGGTCCTGGAATTGCATTATCAGCAGCACTTAAACCTGCACCATAATATTGATTAGGTCCACTACCTGGTGATGGTGATGCAGTATCATTACTATAATCAATACGACATATTGTTGATATTGGACCAGGATGACCTTCCAACCAATATCCATACGATGCATTACCTGTCACTGACATATATCTCATCGCAGCAGCCAAAGGACCTTTTGCTAATGCTGTTGCGGTATCATTACCGTAATCGATTCGATCTACGTGTGACATTGGACCAGGATTACCCCCTCCAACATATCCATACGATGCATTACCTGTTGATCCTACTCCATATTTACCAGCAGTTAAAGGTCCTTTTGGTGATGCAGTTGCTGTATCATTACTATAATCAAGTCTATCTACTGATGATTGTCTCGCAGGTGATGCTCCTGGTGACCAACCAGCTGTAAAATATGCATAAGAAGTATTACCTGTTGCACCTCCCCAAAGTGCCCTTATTATGGTCATATTTCCTTTTGGTGATGCTGTTGATGTATCACTAGAATAATCAATTCTTTGTACTATTGATATTGCAGAAGGTTCAATACCACCAGCAATATATCCATAATCTTTTGTACCAACTCCTGCTGCCATATAAGTAGCAGTTGCTAAATTACCTTTTGGTGTTGCTGCTGTAGTGTCATCTGCAAAATCAAGACGACGTATAAATGTTGTTGCATTATAACTACTTGAACCACCACCAGCCCAGTATCCATGAGATTGACTAGCTACTCCTGCCAACTCCTGTGCAGTTGCAGGTAAAGTACTTTTTGCTACTACTGCAGAATCATTAGAAAAATCCATTCGTCTTATCGTTGATACTGCTCCACTTGGCCATAAATAACCACCACCAAAGTATGCATAAGGAGAAGGAGATGATGTAGTATATCCATCAGCACCTTTGTCTACTGTTTTGTTTGTTGGATTTGGTTTTGCGTTATCTAATGCACTTGCTCCACCTGCACCATATTGAATAACAGTTAATGGTCCTTTTGGTGATGCTATTGCTGTATCATTTGAATAATCAATTCTTTCTACTGATGATGTTTTTGTGTATGGAGATGATGGTGAAACAATTTGTCCGCCACCCATGTATCCATAAGAAGAATCACCTGTTCCTGTTCGATATGATGTAGCTGCTGAAAGAGAACCTTTTGGTGATGTTGTTGATGTATCATTTGAATAATCAATTCTATCTATTGTTGAAAAGTATGCAAGAGAAGGGCTATCGACACGACCACCAGAAATATATCCATACGAAGAGTTACCTGCTCCTCCTATACACTTTCTTGCAATTGTTAGATTTCCTTTTAGTGTTGTTGTTGAAGAATCACTAGCATAATCAAGTCGATCTACGGAGGAAATCACAGGATATCCAGGAGTATTGTCATTACCTCCAGTAAAGTATCCGTAAGAAAGAGTACCAAGAGCACAACCACGTCCTCTTTGAACACTCAAAGGACCTTTTGGTGATGCTGTTGGCGTATCGTTTGCATAATCAACTCTATCTATTGTAGAGATAGCAGCATAAATATCATTTCCACCTCCACCAAAGTATCCATAAGAAAGATTTCCTGTTCCATAAACACTATTTCTTCCCAATGTCATATTTCCTTTCACTAATGCTGTTGAACCATCTGAAGCGTAATCAATTCGATCTATTCTTGACCATCTAGTTCCACCACCAGCTGGAGAGTATCCACCACCAAAATATCCATAATCTTTATTACTTGTTCCTGCTAAAGCATATCTTGCATCAGCTAATGGACCTTTTGCTGCTGCTACTGCAGTATCATTTGAGTAATCAACTCTATCTATTGTTGATAACGTATAGTCTCCACCACCAAAATACCCAAAAGCAGGACCTGCTGCTGGATTTGGATATGATTCACTTCTGGTTGCAGGAACTATCCCAGTTGGTCCTGGAAGAGCATTTGATAAACCACCTACTGCTCCCGTTTCTCTAACAGCGGTAGCTAATGGACCTTTTGGTGATGCTGTTGCTGTATCGTTTGAAAAATCAATACGTTCTAATTTAGTAGTATTCGAGAAATCTGGTTGAGAAGAATCATGTTGCTCTCTTCCACCACCAACATATCCGTAATTTGGTGTACCAACTCCAGTTACCCAATACTTACTTTCAGTTAAATTTCCTTTTAATAAACATGTATTTGTATCACTCGCATAATCTAGTCTTGCTATAGTTGAACCAACACTGGAGGAACTCTCAGGATAACCAGCCGCCCAGTAACCATAACTAGAATTACCGAACGCAGCTACCCCATACCTACTCGCATTTAATGGTCCTCTTGTCAATGTATTTGATGTATCACTCGCATAATCAATACGATCTACATTTGCGGGACTAAAACCACCAGCCATGTAACCATAATTTTGATTACCAGTTCCCGACATACCCATACGTGGGGCACTTATATTAGCTTTTTGTACTCCACCGCCACCATCATTTGAAAAATCAAGTCTAGATATTTTTGTAGTATTAGGAGTTCCACCTGCCCAATAACCGTAAGAATTATTACCGACTGCTGCTCTACGATTTGCATCATCAATTAATACATTAGCTTTTGATGTTGCTGTTCCTGTATCACTCGAATAATCAATTCGATCAGCATTTGTATTATTTGGCAACTGTCCAGCAAGATATCCATAAGAAGTACTACCTGTTCCAGAGTGCATTCTTTTAATATCACTTAATGGACCTTTTGGTGATGCTGTTGCTGTATCATTCGCAAAATCAACTCTTTGAACTGTTGATATTACACTTGGAGTACCAACTCCACCAGTCCAATATCCCGTCTCAGGACCACCAGTTGCTGCAAGTGAATTAACATACCTAAAAACCTCAGGTATTTTTGACCAATGATTATCGCTTTGTCTTTCTAATACTGTTTCAAGAGAGAATACACCTCTTTTATTCGTTGCTGCCATTTTTTAAGTAGGTGCTATCAGGATACTTCCAATATTCCAGTTTGCTATATTTATTTAGAATAAAAGGAGAAAGCACATCTTCAGGTTTTTTAGATATTTTCTGTACTTTATTTCGAACATGATGCATATCTTTTAGATTCCATTGCTTCTCACTTTCACGATGATTATTTTTGACATTATTAAAGTCATGTTTATATCCATCTATCTCTAAAAAATTATATATTCGATCCATTGTTTCTTGTGGAGTATTCACAATATCATTATATTCAACCATTAATAAATGTTTTGTTTCATTTCGAATAAATGCCTGTGATTGTGCCCAGAGTGCTTGCTCTACAATACCATCATCACTCATTAGATATTGACATCGATTATCATCATCAACTGTGAATCCTTTTTCAGTTAAATGTTCATCAATAAAAGAAAACTCATCAGAGTTTCGATGAACCATCGCAATAAATGATGCGAGTATTTCTGATATATCTCGAACAGGACAAATGATTTTTGGATTTGGATTTAGATATGTTTTAATTCTTTCAATATTATTTGACCATGCTCGATTGTGGTCAATGACAATTGGTTTATCTATTTCATAATAATAATTTTCAATATAACTACCAACAATTTTATAAGCATTTTTTGGTTTAGGATAACCTATGTATTGTTCACTCTGTTTAAAATATTGCTCACTATGATACATCAACTCCATCACTGGAGATACTGGTTCAGTATGTACATTTGGATTCTGGTCAATGATACTTTTCAATAAGGTGCTTCCTGCACGAGGAAGACCTGCCATAAAATAAAAACTGTGATTCATACTACCATTTATTATCAGTATTACCTTTTTCTTTAAAGAAGAATAGTTGAACTAATCTACCATTCTCTATGGTATCACCAAAGTTATAATTATGCGAATGCCAAAGATGAGTTCGAAACAAAACTAAACGATTATATTTCATTGGACATAACATATATCTTGTCCACTGACTTCGATCTAAACCTGAACCATATACTGTTGTGTTCCATGCTTCTTTGTATGTAGGGTAAGAATAATATTGTGATTCTTCTGCTGTTCGTGGACACTGTTCCCAGTGAAGACTATTATGTTTCCAAAAAGATGTCCCTGCTTCAGCAATACATTGCTCTGGAGAATTTAAATATAATACTCCACCCCAATCCCAACCAGGATCTACATGAACATCTTGTTTTAAGCTATCATGTTCGAATGAGATTCGAAAGTATCCACAAGGTTCTGATGGTTCAAGACCAGCACCTACAACTTCTTCCATCTTCTTTTGAGTATCATCATCATAAAAACCAAGACGTGAATTTTTACCAGGATATGTATAATTCTCACCTGGATCTGGATACTCTGTTGTCAAGGCAAAGTTTCTTACCTCTTCAACATTATTATAAAAATCATCAATGACAATAATATTTCGTTCCATCAAGTTTTATTTTTAGTATAGCATATTTAATTAGGATTTGCATTCGCAGTTGAAGAAGCTGCACCAAGGTAATGTCTTGCTTGACTTAATGTACCTCTTAGTGATGCTGTCGCAGTATCATTTGAAAAATCAAGTCGATCTAATTTTGAAGTATTTGGTCCAGGACCGATTTGCCCACCACCCCAATATCCATATGAGGTATTACCTGTTGCTGCAGTTCCTTCAGTGGCATCTGTTAATGGACCTTTCAATACCGATGTCGCAGTATCATTTGAATAATCTATTCTATCTATTGATGAAAACTTAGAAGGAGAAGGTCCCTGACCTCCACCAACATATCCATAAGAAGCATTACCTGTTGCTCCCCCATAATTATGCGGGTTATTTAACTTTCCTTTTGGTGATGCTGTTGGTGTATCATTTGCATATTCAACTCGATCTACATCTGTGGTATTCATACCACTACAGAAATATCCATAAGATTGATTACCTGTTGCTACTGGTGCCCATCTATTATTATTTAAAGGTCCTTTTGGTGTTGCTGTTGCAGTGTCATTTCCATAATCAACTCTATCAATTACACTAGGATTCTGAATAAAACCACCACCAAAATATCCATAAGAGATATTGCCCGTTGCTGTTAATCTATTTTTTCCACCACTTAAGTTTCCTTTTGGTGTTGCTGTTGCAGAGTCATTTGTATAATCTATTCTATCAATAACTGTTGAATAATCATTTGAAGGACGAGTACCACCACCAAGGTATGCATATGAAGGACTACCTACTGCTCCATGATAGTATAGATTAGTTGATAATGATCCTTTTGTTGTTGCTGTTGGAGTGTCATTTGTAAAACTAACTCGATCTACTGTTGATGAAAGTGAAGGTGTATTACCACCTGTCCAATATCCAAAATTTGGATCAGTTAATTGTACTGGGAATGAGAATGGTCTTTGAATTGGTGCTGCGAGTGCTGCTACTGCCACTGAAATTCCACCATTTTGACCACTTACAGTTGCATAATAAGCTCTAGCAGCACTTAACGTGCCTTTTGATAATGCTGTTGCTGTATCATTAGCAAACTCAACTCTACTAATACCTGATGTTTGTGGTACACTACCTGGATTACCACCTATAGCATATCCATAACCAGAGGCACTAGCTGTTCCCTCTGAAAATCGTTTCCCTTCATTTAATGGTCCTTTTGTTGCTGCTGTTGCTGTATCATTTGAATAATCGATTCTATCAACTGTTGAATATGGTCCTGAAGGATATCCTCCAGCAAAATATCCGTAATTCATATTACCAAATGCTGCTATACCTTCACGAACACCACTTAATGTTCCTTTTGGAGATGCTATTGCCATATCATTTGAATAATCAACTCGATCTACTGTTGATACTGCAAGTGGAGCAGCACCACCTGCCCACCATCCATAAGAAGCATTACCTGCTGTTCCCATTGAACTTTTACCTGAAGTCAATGGACCTCTTGGTGATGCTGTCGCAGTATCATTTGCAAAATCAATTCGATTAATGATTGATTGGTTAGGTGATGGATTACCGCCACCAAACCATCCATAATCATCATTACTTGTTGAACCTGCTACTGCTCTAGCTTCAGGTAAAGCACCTTTTGGTGCTGCTGTTGCTGTATCATTTTCATAATCAATTCTTTCCGTTGTTGAGTATACAGCGAATGATGCATCGTGGCCGCCAGCATTATATCCGTAAGATTTATTTCCTGCTGCTCCTTGATTTCTTCTTACTACACTTAAAGGACCTTTTAATACTGCTGTTGCTGTATCATTTCCATAATCAATTCTCTGTACAGTGGTAGTACAACTTGGACTGACAGCAGGTCCACCCATAGCATAAGCATAAGCAGGACCTCCTGCTACAGCAGGAGTTTCAGCAGCACTATCAACCCATCTAATTCTTGGAGTATATGAAGTCACAACGGGATTACGTCCGTTATCTGCAGCAGCGAACGCTACACCTGAAAGTGCCTTTGACTGAACAAAAGTGCCTTTAATTGCTGTTACAGCAGTATCATTGCTGTAATCAATTCTTGCTATCTCAGTGCTACCAGTTGTCCATGTAGAAGGACTCATTCCAGAGTGAACATATCCATAATTAGGATTACCAGTTGCGTCTGTTCTATACGCTGTTCGATACAATGGTCCTTTTGTTGATGCAGTTCCTGTATCACTTGAATAATCAATTCGATCTATTGTAGATTTTTGGGGATATCCAGCGATGAAATATCCATAGTTAGCATTACCTGCTGCAGCAAATTGAGATGTTGTACGACTTAATGGACCTTTTGGTGATGCTGTTGCGGTATCGTTACCATAATCAATACGTTGTACATTAGAGGAAACAGGACCAAAAACTCCAGAGGGACTACCTGCTGCAAAGTATCCATAGTTAGCATTACCTGCTCCCTGATGATAACCTCTAGCAGCTGCTAACGGTCCTCTGACTGATGCTGTTGCGGTATCATTTGAATAATCTATTCTAGATACTGTTGAATAAACTAATCTAGGATTTGGAAGACCGTATATTCCTCCAGTATGCCATCCATAATCATTGTTTCCAGCTCCTGCTGTCATTCCTTTTTGGACAGCGAAATTTCCTTTTGGTGATGCTGCTGCAGAATCATTTGAATAATCAATACGTTGTATATGTGTTTTACTAGGAACAATATTTCCTCCGAATACATAACCATAAGACCCATTACTTGAAGCAGATTGACCCTGACCAGGAGAAGTAATATTACCCCTTACTAACGCTGTTGCGGTGTCATTTGTAAAATTAATTCTTTCTACTGATGTTGTATCACCAGAACCACCATAATCATATCCTCCAGACCAATATCCATAATTAGCAGAATCAGTTGGTGTAGATATATTATATCCTTCTGCACCTTTGTCTACTGGTGTAGAAGCACCAGTAGTTGGGAATCCATTTATACGAGAACTCAATGCTCCAGTATCAAAACGAGCTAGTGATAAATTACCTTTTGGTGATGCTGTTGTTGTATCACTCGAAAAATCAAGTCTACCTATTGATGTTTTACTAGGATGTCCTTGAGTCCAATATCCATAAGATGAATTTCCTGTTGCTGCAGTATAGAATGAATATAAAAGAGGACCTTTTGGTGATGTTTGTGGTGTATCATTCGCATAATCAATTCGATCTACTTTTGATGTAAAATAACCACCACCAAAATATCCATAAGAAGCATTTCCTGTTGCTCCAAGATATTCATTAACAAGATTCAAAGATCCTTTGACTGTTGCTGTTGCTGTATCATTACCATAATCAATCCTTTGAACTGTAGATACACGACTAGGTGCTTCTCCACCCGCAAACCATCCATATGATTGATTACCTGCTGCAGCATTTCTTTGTACAGTGAATGTTAAAGGACCTTTTGGAGATGCTGCTATAGAATCACTCGAATAATCCATGCGATAAACCGATGACAGAACAGCAGGAGTGTAACCACCACTAATATATCCGAAATCTGTATTGCCAGTAGCTCCTGTTATTCCACCAGCTTCAACTGGATAATTCGCTACTGAAACTTGTGTAACAGTATCACCAGCAAAACTTAATCTACTTACTGTTGATGTCTTATAACCTGTTGGAGCATCTTCAGTGCCTCCCGCAACGGAATATCCAAAAGTGGTACTATTTACCGAAGCAGCTCCTCTAGTTGCTACTAATGTTGGACTTCTTGTTGCTGCTGTTGCAGTGTCATTATTAAAATCAATTCTATCTACTACTGAATAATATGGAGATGGAGCACCCCCAGCTGTAAAATATCCAGCATCATTTCCTACAGGAACTGTCCATGGTTCAGTTACAGTTGCTGGAACTGGAGGTGTAGGACCACCAAGACCAAATTCTTGACCACTAACAGCAGCAAGATCTCTTGTTGCATAAGTTAAAGGTCCTTTTGTTGCTGCTGTTGCTGTATCATTTGAGTAATCAATTCTATCGATTGTCGTTCTTCGCGAAGGTGTAGGATTTACTCCACCACCAAAATAACCGAAAGAAGTAGAACCTGTTGCTCCCATCTCATGTCTACCAACATTCAACGGTCCTTTTGATGGTGCGGTTCCTGTGTCACTTGAATAATCAATTCTGTCTACTGTTGATATTAGAGATTCGCCACCACCAAAGTAACCATAACTCGCATTACCTGTTGCTGTATTATAACCTTTAGCAGAACTTAATGGACCTTTGGGTGATGCATTTGCTGTATCATTTGAGTAATCAAGTCTGTCCACCCATGATCTAAAACCAGAACCAGGAGATCCACCACCCCAATATCCATAAGATTGGTTTCCTGTTGCAGCTATTAATCCTCTTGCTCCAGAAGACAAATTACCTTTTGGTGATGTTGTTGCAGTGTCGTTTGAATAATCAATTCGATCTATAATAGATATAACAGGAGGATTACCACCCCCAATATATCCATAAGAAGCATTACCTGCTCCTGCTGCATTTGTATGGGCAACGCTAAGAACATTACCTTTTGGTGATGCTGTTGCTGTATCATTTCCATAATCAATTCTTTCTACTTTTGTTCTAGGATTATTACCACCAGCAAAATATCCATATGATTTATTACCTACTGATGCAAGACCTTCTTTAACATCAGATAGATTACCTTTTGGTGATGCTGTTGCTGTATCATTTCCGAAATCAATTCTATCTATGTTTGATACTATAGAAGGAGCATTACCACCAGCAAAATATCCATACGCAGGACCACCAGTTGTTGCAAGACTATTAACATACCTAAAAACGTCAAGAATCTTTGAAGTCTCTCCAGATACTTGAAGATCATAAAATTCTTCTAAACTAAATATTCCCCTGTTTTCAGACATTTTTTATCAATACTTTTTGATGCTTCATTGAGTTATTTAGTTCATCACCAAAACCAACTCCATATGAATGCCACAAATCAGCACGAAATAATATCATACGATTATACTTAACATATATGTTCATATATTCTTTCCAATATGATTGATTATTTACATCAAAACATCTTAGAATATCTTCCGTATTTTGAAGACCATTTACTTTACATGCCATTTCATCTGGGAAACAATCTAGTCCAGTAGATTCATGCAAATAAAAACTTAATCCCCTACCAAGATGATATGTCTCTGTAGGAAGATTAAGATATATGATTGCGATCCAATCATAATGAGTATTTGATGTAATGTTGTTTAGAGAATTTTGAGAAGTAACTTCATTAAATACATGCTCAACTTGAACAGGTTGATTTAATATTGAAGATACTTTTTCTGTTATTTCTCCAACAACTTCATCTTTATATTGTGATTCTAAAAAGTCAAGATGAATATCTTTACCTGTCATACAGGCAGCATTATAAAAATCATCTACAATAATAAATTTTTGATTCATCAGTTACCTTGAATCTTTTTCTGCTCCTCTTGTGATGATCCAGTAAGTTTGTTGAAATTGTCACCAGTAACTTCTGAGATTCCTTGAATTACTTTATTCTGAAGATCATTTAAGAATTCCATTTTTCCTTGAGGACTTTCAAGAAGTCTATTCAATGGAACATATCCATTTGGAGTTTCATTTCTCTTATCCACAATCGCAGGTGCAGAAGCACGACGCATACTGTGTAAGTTACCAATTGAAATACCAGTCTGAGCAGCAATCATTTCATCCATTGCCTGATCAGCAAAACGACGCTCCCAATATTCACCATCACTATCAAGGAATTGTTCACGGGTTACAACCTCACCACCATTTTGTTCGACAAGTTTTTCAAGAATCTTATCTAGGTGTTCCATCTGATGAAGACGGTCACGAATCTCAAGTTCACATGATTTCAGATAATGTGTAAGTGAGAGTTCATCTAAATCAAACCAACATAATTTTTGACCCGATTCTGGTCCTCCTCGATCCCATAGAAGTGGTTGTGTTTTATCTCTATCTTTCCATTTATATTCAAACTCTCTGACCTTCTCTTTCATCTCAATGAGTTTGTACATATATCCCTCTGCCATCTGACGACGGGACTTTAATGTATTCTCAAAAGCAACAGGTAATGTGTGAGTTTCAAGTAGTGCGAACTTTTCTAACTGGAAGTTAGTTCTACCCTGTGCTAATTCTTTATCACTCTCTTCCCATCTTAATACATTCTCAAATGCCTTATGTAAATAGCTGTCATCAAAAACTGCTTGGTCAGAATTAATTGGTTCATATCCATCTAATGCAGATGCTTTTTTGTTGTCACTTGTCATTGGTTCTCCACTTGTAATTTTAGTAATTAATTTTTCCCATTGTTTGGAAATTTTCTTCCAATCACATTTTTGACTTATATGATTTGAAGCAGATTTTGAGATCTGATTATATGTAGCTCGATCATTATCAAAATAATCTAATGCAGCACAACAAACCTCTGCGAATTTATTTATAAAGTTATCAGTAACCTCATATTTTTCAGTTGTTCGGGTTCCTTCCAACGGAACAATCGAAGAAAAGTTTTCAGTCGCAACCTCAGGGAGTGCTCCGATATTTGTGATGATTGGATAACAACCACACTTCATTGCTTCTGCCATTGAAACACAAAATGTTTCTTCCCATATGTTTGGATGAATAAAGAAAGCAGACTCCTGATAATGTTGAATCAATTCATCTTGATCAACCGCAGCAGAATACTCTACATTCTTTAGCAATTTTAAATCTTGATATAGATCAACAAAAGGATCCATTATATTACCATATAAAGACATGGATGAAAAGATTTTAAATTTAGCATCAGGATGTCTTTGTTGAATTAAAGGAATAATTCGAGGTAGTAATTCTAATCCTTTATAAGGTATTGATGTATAGGTAAAAGTTTTTGTCTTGTTTTCAGACAAAGTAAATTTATCAGATACTCCGTTTGGGATTACACTTATCTTTTCTTTCGGAACTTTTAAGAATCGAACTAATTGTTCCTTTGCCCAATGTGAAGGAGATACAATATGATCAACTGTATTGTGATCAAAATTTAAAAATACTGGTTGATCATATGCATGATGTGCCCAGAGAATTTTATATTTCTTTTTTGATTTAATTATTTCTTGTGGAAGATGTGCCACTTCGACATCTTCTGGAAATTTATAATGTTGCGAAAGAAACTGATAAGAACTTTCGGTTGCTCCTGATTTCATAATCTATTCAGAAAAAATATGTGATCCAACGTGTTGTAATTTAATTGTAGTATCTAGCCATATATCATATCCTAGCATACTTGCTCGAAAAAAGAAACTCTTGTCTTCAGATAAGAACCCGTCTCCTTTTTTGTGTTCCATAAAGAAATGGTATGAGTTATTTATCTCTGCTTCTGTGGGTGGAACATTACTATCATCCTTCGGTGGAGTGTATTTTAAATCTGGAAACTTTTGTGCCATTTGAAGAAATACATTTCGATGAATCAAAGTAAATCCCATTCCGTTTCCTTCAATCTTTAAGAGGTCTCCCTTTCTTTGTTCTGGTTGAACAACATTAATACAGTATCGAATTGGAATTGTTTTCATTGGATAAGCACCAGAAACAATATCAACCTGATGATTAATTAACTTTAACACATCATACTCATCAAATCCAATATCACTATCTAAAAAGAAAAGATATTCATGGTCTGTATTATTCATAAAGAAACTAACACATTTCGATCTACCTTGAGTAATCAAAGAAGAATTTGCCTGTGTTAAAAGACCGTGAGGTACATTACTTCTCGCTAAAAGTTTACCGAGTTTGAATAAACTCATCGTTGTTTTTTCATTTACAATCCCTCCATGACAGGGGAGGGCAATCATCAAACTCATAAAAAAATAAACGTTTTTATTATTATAGCACTAATTAATTAGGAAGTCCACCATGATCAAAGAGCTCCTGCATCTCTTGAACTCACACCACCATTATAACCTCTAGCAGCGGATAATGGTCCTTTCACAAGTGCTGTTGTTGTATCATTAGCATACTCCATGCGATCTATTTGTGATGTTCGAGCAAGACCAGAATTATCAAGGGATCCACCTGTAATATACCCATATTCAAGTGCACTCAAGGATGATAGAGATGATCTTACAACAGTCATTGGACCTTTTGGTGATGCTGTTGCAGTATCATTTCCATAATCAATTCTTTCTATTCTTGATGTGGCCGCATTTGTTCCACCAGCAACATATCCATAATTCAAGTTACCTGTTGCAGTTAATTTTCGACATCCATGAGATAAAGGACCTTTTGGTGTATGTGTTGTAGTATCATTCGCAAATTCCATTCTTTGAACTAAAGTATTATTTTGAAAGGATGGAGATCCTCCTTGAACATATCCGTAAGTTTTATTACCTGATGCTGAATGAAGATATCTAGCAGAAGCCAAGTTTCCTTTTTGAACTCCACTTGACGTGTCATTTGCGTATTCAATTCTGTCTACATACGTTGTTGCTGCTGATGAAGGAGAACCTGAATTTTGTCCTTGACCACCAGAATAATAACCATGAGTTTCATTTCCAACTCCAGCGTAAGATCTATAAATCGTTCGTAGTAAACTACCTTTTAATGCTAAAGCTGCGGTATCGTTCGCATAATCAACTCTCTCTACTTTTGATGTTCCAAATCCTGGTGATGTTGCTGGTGTATTACCACCAAATGCGTATCCATGAGTCTTACTACCTGCAGCAGAATGATATCTGGTAGCAACGGTCATTGAACCTTTTACTGATGCTGTTGATGTGTCACTTGAATAATCAATTCGATCTACTGTTGTTACACCAGCTGGTGCAGATCCACCAAGCACATAACCCATAGCAGGACCATATGATGGTAATTGTACTGGGAATGA
>CETY01158042.1_pt1 | contig 15532 bp, 11 predicted proteins | sample 361551 | NCBI WGS metagenome assembly CETY01 (sample SAMEA2623135, study PRJEB7988) | marine metagenome | biome: marine biome (ENVO:00000447); feature: deep chlorophyll maximum layer (ENVO:xxxxxxxx); material: "saline water (ENVO:00002010), including plankton (ENVO:xxxxxxxx)" | depth 45 m | reverse complement strand
TTTTCTCTTTTTCTCTTTTTCTATTTTTATATTTGTGTATTTTTCTCATTCATTTTTATTTTCTATGATTCTTCCTAATATATAAATTGAGGAATCATTTACTTCAAAGCGATGCCCGATGACTTGAATTTTGATAATATCATTTTCACCATAAATATGGTTTGAAGAATTAGTTTCTTGTGCAAACTCTATACTGTCATCTTTCATTATAATATCTTCATTGTGCAAGCGGCTCGCAAATACTGTTATTGGATTGTTTCTATTGTTAGATGAAATCACAGCTTTAATCCCAATTTTTGTAATATTTGAAACTTTCGCATATAACTCTTGCCCTTCATAAGGGTTGTAAACATTAAGCTCATACAATACATCATATGTAGCATAAGAAGATACGCACTTAGGAGCACTGTAATTAATAACTTTTACATGATTTGACGAAATGTATCCTTCTTTCGAACACTTACCAACTATGAATTTGTCGGCATAATCTTTAAATATTTTTTCTACTGACCCGCTCAACTGCGCAAAAGGAACATTTATTTTTTTATTGACAAGTTGTTTCGTATAGATTGGTTGATTTTCCAAACTTATAGATTTCATTGTGCGAGGTCTCTTCTTAATATATTAACGATATACAAATTAAATCAATTTTATTCATATTTCTCAATCCTTTCACAACTCTTTCACATTATTCTCCGCATTTTGAAGTTTATTTATAAAGACAATATTGTCTTTTTTGGAAAAATATTTGCTAACTATCTCCAAAACTACTGCTAATTGTTCTTTTATGAATATCCTGGGAGTTATCACTTCCTCGCCAATTATACTATTCAACACTGGGTACATATCTTTCGGTATTTCATTTTTAAATACTCTTCCTTTGTTTTTTTTACTTTTATGCATATCTTCCACTTTTTTAGTTTTAAGTTGGTTTGGACTATTCTTGTCTTTTTCGTAATGACCAATAAAAACTATATATTTTCCAAATTTCTTCTTGTCTAATTTCACCGATTTTAAAATGCGGATGATTTCCCCTTGACCTTCTTTCTTTTGGCTTTGTGTCAATGGTTTAAATTTGATTTCTTCCTTGGGTTTGTAATAAAGTTTTATATGGCTGTCATACAAGTGTGCTTTGTCGCCATAGTCAGAATTTTTATCTGCTAAATCAATCAAAAATAAAATTTGGCCTTCCATAAATTTGAATATAAAATTCTTCTCATAATAATTTTTACACATTGACATAAGTTCCGTTTCTGTCTTGTCTTGAAATATATAATTTACTAGTGCTAATTCATGTTTGAATGGCATAGATTCTAATATATGTTCAACTAACCATTTTTGTTTTTGTTTCTCACTGATTTTTATTTTGGGACTCAGTTCTTTTAATTTTTGCACAATCAACGCATAGTTCGTGTAAAAGTCTTTACTTTTGTCTTTCAAACTGCCATTAATTTTCATTCCAATCTCAAAGTTATTGACTATCTTTTCAAATGTTCGTCCTGATGCGGTGATTGAACTATTCATTACTACTTTTGAACTGAGACCATTTGTTCCAGTAACCACAACTTCGTCGTTTTCACTCGATTTTGTGCGATGTTTGGACACATTTATACAAAGTGGTTTGTGTTTTAACGGTCTCATCTTGTCGTATAAAGAACTGTAAGAATCATTTAGTTCTATTGGCTGAAATACATATAAATTTTTGGCATTGATAATCCTCCCTTTTTTGCCAAATTTATCTAAAATAATCTCTGCTTCATTGTTCACTAGATACGTCAATGCACTGTATGTGTCAATGTCTTTTTCTTCCATGCCGCACTCTTTTGCAATTTCTTCAAACTTATATACATGTCTTTTCAGAAATAACTTTTTAATTTGTCTAATCAACTGATGTTTCAAAGAGTGATGATACGCAAATGTAGTTTTGTCGGGAGGTTCCATTCCAGTTAAAGAATCATTTTGACATTTATATTCGCAATTTTTTTGATAATCGCATACAAGTGAATATGGTTTGTCCCTAACAGAGAATTTTTTATCAATTTTATCATTGGTTGATAACTCTATTTCCAATTCCTCCTCTAACTTTGCAAAGTCCTTTTGATTTTCATTAATGATACAATCTATGCTTACGGACTTCAATATGCTTTGCACTTTACCTATTTTCCTGGCCTTTTCTTCACACTTCCTATAAACCATCATATCAACCGACTCTGTTTCTGCATCTATATAGGTTCCATGTAAGAAAATTTGACAATTGCGATTCTTAATATCCAAATCTTTATGACTACAATTACGGATCGCGCGACCAACAATTTGGTCCATACGATTCAGATTCCACCAAGGTTCAAGAATATGTACTTGGCGAAGATTTTTAAAGTCAATTCCTTCACTTCCAGCCTGTGTAATTAAAACAATTTTACACAAATCCCCATCAACATTTTCTGCTTTATTTATTATTTTAATATCTCGATAGTTATTTCTGCTATGGTTCGCATCCCCAGTGATCATGGTGTATTTTTTGGGGAATATTTTTTTCTCATTTTTTCTAGCAGATTTTGAAAATAAATTGTCTTGCGGATTCAACCGGGTCATTCCTAACTCTTCAAGTGCCAATGCGAGTGGCAATAGCCCGGCATCTTTGAATTGCGAATAAATCAGTATAATACCTTTCGATTGCTTGATAATTTCTAAAATTGATTTTATTTTCGCACTATAATCTCCTATTTTATCCTCATCAAAAATGTTTTTGTCTTTATTTCTATATTTGAACTTATTGTGTTCGTCTTTGACAACAACTGAATCTAATCCATTTTTACCAACCAAGTATTCGTCAGGTTTATTTGTGGGATAAGTGATATTTAAAGCATATATTGAGTTATGAAGTTCTGTATACATATAATTTTCTCCTGCTTCATTGCCAATGATACTTTCATCACCATTCACATGTCCATTGCTTGGCTTTTCCAATTTTTTTTTAGTGAAAAACTTATATACCTTAAGTTGTTTCTCACTCATTTTTGTCATGTATAAATCCAAAAAGTGATGAGTTTTTGGTATATCGTCCCCATTGTATTGTTTGTCAGGATAAACAAAGCCTTTTCTCAATGTACTATACTTGCTGTTATAATCCGAAGGATATATTTTAAACGGAAAGATGTAAGGATTTTCTCCACGAACAAAAGAGATATATCCGTTCGCTTTAATAGTTAAAATTTTTTCCCCAATGGCTTCGCCTTCTTCATTTATTAACAAATCGCCATTTTTATCAAATACTTCATTTAATTTTATTTCTGATAGCCCGTCATTACGTCGCAGGATATTCAATAAGAAAATAATCTCTCGTGAATCGTTGTACATCGGCGTACCGGACAACAAAAGTATTTTATTTTTTTTCACATAAGTAGTGAGCAATTTCATTGCCGAAGTGACCCTCTTTCTAGAAGTTTTCTTTCCTCCTTCAGAGATATCTCTCACATTGTGAGCCTCATCAATGACCAGTAAACAATTACCGAATTGTGTATTAAGTTTTTCCTTAACAATTCTGTATCTTTTTTTCTCATCTTTCACGTTGATATTTCTTAAAATGCCCCCAATTTTATTGGCAAATTCTACGTAACCACTAAACACATAATATTTCTGAATATTATCATTAATTTTATCTGCGATCATGTGTTTATCCATATTTTGAAGGTCGTAATTTTGTAACTCTTGTAATAGGGCGGGTCCGACACAACTATCCAGATTCCATATTCCATTTTTTTTTTCCAGCTTATCTATATTGAATAGCTGCAGTTTAAAATTTTCTTGGACGTTGGTGCTAGCAATAACCCAAATTTTGTTGAAGTTTTTATTATATTTGTGAACATGACGGAACTGTTCTGTTACACCAATTGCCGTACATGTTTTTCCTGTTCCCATTCCGTGATATAAAAGAATACCATTATATGGAGTGCTTGGATGAATAAAATTTTTAATAAATTCTTGGTGGGGAGAAAGCACAAACTCTTCGTGTTGACATAATTTGTTGTTTGAAATTTGTCCATTTGGAACGGTGTAGGGGTATTTGAATTCCTGTTTCAATGCTATTTTTTTTTGAAATTCAATGTCACCAAAATGAGGATATTTATATTTGATAGCAATATTGGCTGGAACTGAATCACTCATTGATATTTATATATACAAGTTATTATTTATCAATAAATGTACCTTTTTTAGTATATTCAGTTTCTCATGATTATAGTTTCTAATTTTCAAAATACATTCATTGTATGAAAACCACTTCAGATCACTAATTTCTTCCTTTTGAAAGTTATTTTCACATAGCGTATTTGAATAATCCATTTTACAGATATAATATTTGTGTTTGTATGATTTTGCGTTTGAGCCTGTGAATATTTCTTCAACAAATCCAACATTCTTAATCATGATCAAATTTTTAGAAGAGTAGCCGGTTTCTTCTTCAAATTCACGAATTGAACATTCATAATCATTCTCTTTTCCATTGCGTCGTCCCTTTGGAAATCCCCACTCAGGTTCGCTCCAATTTACGGTCTGAGGAAATAAATATTTCTTTTTATTTTTAATGTAATTGAACTTTTCATTTATTTTCACATCAAATTTTTCATTTTTCTTATTCCAAAGATTTGACCACAACTGAGAATACTCATTATTTAATATTCCAATAATTTCATAATGAGTCATCTCGGCTATCAACTGTTTGATATGAAAATCATTATAAATATTAAACTTGCCTCTCAAAAAGTCAACATAACCAAGAGTATCTTTTCTTCTCACGAGTAAATATTCATTTTGTTTCCTCTTAGGATTATATCTAAAACAAATGATCCCAAAACTCATGATTGGTCTTTTACAAGAAAAAAATAAATGACCTTGCATCCCACAGTTATTACAAACAGTTTTTCTTTTCCATTTTTTTTTGTTCTCGTATTCATTCATACTTTTTTTGCGCAATAGATACAAAATGCTATAAGAATATGTTTAATTTATAATATTAATATATACTTTGCCCACTCATGAATATCAAAATCAATAAATATTTTGTTTGCGAGATTCTTGAACAATATTTGTCCCAACTTGGCTTTTATTATGTAGCAAATAAATCAAACAAAAAAAAAATTGTAGAATTGTTTCATAGTATGCCATTTTTCTTTTTTGATCAAAATGTTCAAAATATACTTTATAAAGTGATACAGAAAAACAATATAACAGCATACATTGATTCCAACGAAACTATGAAGCACCTATGCTTTAACATTTACAAAGATTTTTGCTCAAACCTGAACTATCCATGCAAAAATTTCCAAGATTTTTATGACAGCATATTATTCAAGCTGACAAGTGACAAATATTATATGAAAAAAATGAAGCATAATCATATTCATAGTTTTATATTTTCTATTTTATTCATCGGCATCCTTTGCGTATATTACACTCTTACAAAAAGATTATATCCGTAATTATATAATGAGCATTAAACTATGGATAATTATAATTTGCGCATTAATTCTTTATAACATTCATTATGAGAGTAACATACTATCAAAATTGAAAAAATACAAAAAATATTACAAAATGATGATTGTCGTTATTATGGGCTTCGGAGCGCTTTCCGTTGTAAATAAATCTCCTAAAATGAGTTATGATAACATGAAAACGCTTCAGGAATTCATTCAAGTCATGCCTATAGATAGACAATCAAAAGACATACTAACACCATTTCTCTCTTCAAATTCGTCTGGAACGAATCAAGCCAAAGAACATGTTTCAATTAGAAAAATGGAATCATCTGGTTCTAAGGGAACAAAGCGAAGTGTAAGCGAAACCAAAAAAAAATATGTTGCTTCTCAACAAAATTGGACGTGTAACAAATGTAACCAAAAATTAAATCATACATTTGAGGTAGATCACAAAGTTCGTCTGGAATACGGTGGAACAAATGAAGTATCTAATTTGGAAGCCTTATGTCGCGAATGTCATGGTCAGAAAACGTCCTTTGAGAATTTTTAATATACATCAAAAATATAATAAATTGTATCTATAATTATGAGTACAGTTCCCGCACCACCATCACATTTTGGTAATAAAATAGGGAGAATATTCAATTTTTTAAAGAATGTCCTCGTCCTGTTAAAAAAATCGGTTGTCAATAATACACTGTTTACTGTCGCGTTTATTGTTTTTTTTATTTTATTTCCAAGCATATATTATTTGTACACTTTCAAACTGTTCAATATAGTTCGGGATTTTCCGATTTCGACCATTATTCTTACCGTGCTAACATTTTTCTCTAGTTTGACAGTCATTTTGCTGAAACTTGAACCGCCGAGCAATGGTGCCAATATGCAAGTATTTTTCAAGACTCTTTACAATATAGGTTACCTATTTGCTTTATTCTTACTATTTTCATTGTTGTTTCATATTTCCAAATTTATTGTCTACAATAGCACAACATCAAGCATTAGCATAGCGTTCCTCATCGTATTGCTATTCTTAACGTTACGAACGAGTTATGACAGAGAAGCAAACGAATCGTTCAATGATGGTGTCAGTGATATAAAGGACAATTTGTTCACGATACTTAAAAACATTTTATTCTTGATACCTTGCTTGATTGTCGATTTCATGGAGTGGATTAAAAAGCATATTTCTGGACTACCCGGGACTTCTTATATGATAACTGTTATAATAGCGTTGGCAATCTTCTTGTTATATGTTTTGCCGATTGCGAAAGAACTCTTGGAAAGTACAAAAGGAATAACATTTATTCAAAAATCAAAATCTCTTGAACATCAAATCATATATCTTACCCAAAAACAATTGAAAGACAAAATTATCCAGTCAAAGCCGTTTATCAAACGCAATCTACTACGGAAAAACAACGACTTCAAATCATACTTAGAAAAAAAAAGTTCTTCAATTCCTGACTTGGACAAGTCCCGAACAATAGAGGGATTTGATAAAGAAATTCATCTATTAGATAAGAACCTAATGTACGATGATGAAATAGATCAATGGAGCAAAGCTGAAAAATCGATCATAGAACAAGAAATGGAAAAAAATAGACTGACAATTGACGACTTCAAAACTGTAAAAAGTTTCAAAGAATATATCTTGTCATTAAGACAAGAAGATAAGTATTATGAATTACTGAACAAAATTAGTGATTACAACAAAATGAAAAACGATTTTATTCATCAAGAGGCCAGCAGTTTGGTACATTTAATTAATCGCACAAATCACATTCAAGATTACAATTATCATTATGGGCTTTCATTCTGGGTATATTTTGATCCACAGATACACAGCATACAAGCGTCGCAAAATAAACGAGGCTTTATAATGACATATTCTAATTCTCCCAAAATGTTTTACGATTACAATACGAGTGAATTAAAAATAACCATTGAAAATTGCGAAAACAAAAATAATAGATGCTCCGAGAATTTAGTTTACAAGACAAAAGACATATTATTTCAGCGATGGAATCATTTTGTCGTAAACTATAATTACGGTACACTTGACGCTTTTATAAACAATAATCTTGTCCTCTCCAAGACCAACGTGTCTCCGTACATTGAGAATGCGTTCTTAAAATTCGGAAGCGACCGCGAACCTCTATACAATTGTGGTATTTGCAACATAAAATATTACGACAAACCTCTTAATTTGACAAATATAGGTGAAATTTATAAAAATAAAAAGATTCCTTGCGATGCGTAAATAGTTTTTCAACGTAATTTTTATAAATTATAATTATATAGTATATATTAATGAAGTTATCCTTTTTAATACAGATGATGCTTTTACTTTTATTGGTAGTGGGTGTATATTTGTTGTTTACAAACAGCCTTCAAGGGAGAATGAAATTGATTTTGATTGTATTTTGTCTTGTTATGGGCGTGTATTTGTTTATGAAACTTCCTGTTTTTAAAGACAACAATGAAGTTATATCTTCTCCTCAAAATGCCAAAAACGAATACATAATCAAAGGAGAAGAACTCAAAAGAAGTGATGGCCCAATTGGTTTGAGTACGTGGATCTACATTGATAACTGGAATTACAAGTATGGGGAAGAAAAAAACATCATTTCATCCGGTAATAACTATTTTCCCAAAATAACATTAGATTCGTATAAAAATGATCTCATCGTATCGGTAAACGTTTATGATGTATCTGATTATACACAAGAACAATTGAAATTTGAATTAGATGACAATGGATATACTTCATACTCGGATTCCGATACTTTTAGTTGCTCAGGCGGCAAGATATTCGCGGGCGGTGCTTCCACCGGGGTTGATTGTCCCAAAGCTTCTACATTGGAAGATATAGTAATTGATAACATCAATATTCAAAAATGGGTAAACATACTCGTAACATTTAACAATCGTACATTAGATGTTTATATCAATGGTAAATTGGTAAAATCTAAACCGTTTGATAATATTATCATAAATGGAAATGGTTACACGGATGACATTTTGATTACACCATCTGGTGGTTTTGGTGGGTTTGTTTCCAAAGTTCAATACTTTCCGTATTTTATTACACCCGCCAAAGCGTGGTCAATTTATAGAAGTGGGTTCGGCGATGCGTTCGAAAGTGCGCTTAATAAATATAATTTATCGGTTTCATTTTACGAGGATCAAGTAGAAAAGAAGAAGTTTTATGTGTTCTAGAAAATTGATTATTAACTGGATTTTTGTATTATACGAATAATATTATTATATTATATATATAATATTCAACGATGAACAATCCATTTATGAAAACTGAAAACAAGCCTTTAACAAACAAAATTAAAGAGACGACAAATAAGACTGTTCAGTTTGCTAAAAATAGTTTTAATACGGCAAAAGATATTGGTACAAAAACCTCAAATACATTTTCATCTGAGATACAAAAAGTTTCGAACTCTATCAAAAAGACCGCAGACAAATCTCAAATATATCAGTCTACAACACGTGGGAGCACCCGTTTTACAATGTTTGCACAAGACTTTGCGGAAAAAAATAGCACCGTCTCAAAATTCATTTTCATTTTGTTTATAATCATAGTATTTGGGCTTCTGATACGTGTCGGGGTTTACATCATTTCTTTATTTACCATTCCAAATAAAAATCCAATTGTTGTCAATGGAATGCTAACAACAAATTCATTAACGAAATATCAAGTAAATCCGTCCCTTGCGAACTCTAAACCTATCTTGCGGTCTGTTAATGAAAATCAAGGTATGGAATTCACCTGGAGCACATGGTTCTTCATCGACAATGCTTCTTCGGGAAACAACATGAATCCAAAAAGGATTTTCTCCAAAGGTGGGAATAGTGAAACAGGGGAAGCATTCGCAATGAATTCGCCCGGATTATATTTATACGATGGAGCAACCTCAAATACAAACGCAATTACTGTTGTAATGACGACATTTAACACCGGCGAAGATTCAAATACTTCAGGCAATATTAAAAAAATAGTGATTAAAAATATTCCTATCCAAAAATGGATAAATGTTATAATCCGGATTCAAAATAGAACAATTGATATATATGTAAATGGAGTATTGTCTGTACGTGACAATTTATCACAAGTAATCAAACAAAACTATGGAGATATATTTGTTGGAGATGATGCGAATGGAATGAGTGGATTTGTGTCATCTCTCCGTTATTTTGATCATGCGGTTGGAAACATGAAAATACAAGAAATTATACAGCAAGGACCAAATTTGAAGATGATTGGCGATCAAAATCAACAAACTATGCCGCCTTATTTAGCAACTCGCTGGTATTTAGATAATATTGAGTAATGCATTGAGTAATAGTTCACCCAAAGAAGTCTGTAATCATTCTGTTATTTTGTGCTTTATTGTTATTAATAGTTATATACTTTTTGAACAATAATGATTCAACCTCCTTGTCCTTGAGACTTTGAATCTTTCTCAGTGTTTTTTCTTGATCTGTTGAATTTTCCATCAATGTTTTGATTTTTTGTTTGAACATTTTAGTCTTTTTCTGAAATTGTGGCATATCAAACAAAACCAGCGAATATATTTGTATAACAGGTTTCATAATTTGATTTGTTATATAAAACCCATAATCAATCTTAAGTTTTTTCTCATTAATATAGAGTGGATGCTCAATTTTATTCCCCTGTAGTTCCTTTTTGTTTTTGGAATAAATGTACACATACGGAATACGATCTCCAGCACGCGGTTTGTTGCCTGGTTCACGAACACCAATGCGATCGGCAAGCACTTTATGAGCAATCTGTTGAGGACATTTGTAAAACGAACGCAATGATTTGCTAATAATCAGTTTGTCCATCCCGATTTCTTCATTCACAATTTGTCTCAACATATTGTCCAGGAAGTCAATTGATTTTTTGATATTTTTTTCTTTCATTAGGATATCAATAATGCCGCCATAAACGTCTTTTACAATCGGAGCATTATCGCGCCGTTTCAGTACAATTCCCATTGATTTACGTTTGCATTTATGCGGATCTTCTTCGTAAAGCATGCCAACATATCTCTTTTTTGAAATCAAACAAAACGGCATAAATGTTTTTTCATATTCCAAATCATGTGGGGCTTTTAGAAATTTGGTTGCAAGCTCACCTGCTTCTTTCGCCAAATCGATTGTGACTTCTAATGCTTTTTGACCCCGGACATCTTTATTTGTAGTTGGATCTTTCAAGTTGAACGTGAAGAATACTGAATCCGTATTATGAACAATCATATTACCAATTCCTGCTGCAAAATGATGATTGTCGGTTGTCAAATCATACACGTAGTCGTCATAATCCTCTAAAGTCATAATTTTTTTAATTTTATGGTCTCTTGTTCCAGGACATTTAGTGGATAATATAAAACCATCATTTGAATCATGTGCTACCAGAACGTAGTTAGTATCATCCACATTGTATTTATGATGAATATATTTTGCCATCCGAATATGATTACTTGTAACAGACAGGTCAAATTCAAGTTTTACTTCACACATATTTGATATATCATTTATCAAGTTATCCTTACAAGTATGATGCAACAATTCTGTACCAACCGCACATTCTTTTGGTGAAATTTCAACACCATTGCTTCTAATAAGAGAATGGTCGTCCGTGACATCGACACACCCAGTGTGTGTTAAAATCCTCATCATTTTCTTTTCACTTGCTAACTTATGACGAATAATTGTTTTCAAATGAGTCCATGAATTTTCCGTCCATGTATATATATTCTTATCTGTCAGATCAATATATTCTTTTGTTTGTTTACCTGGCTCTACACACTGTTTCCAGTTATTTTTTCCATATTTTTTACCAAGTTCATCAATCTGAATGATTTCCAAAATCCCATTCACATTTATATAGATAGGTGTATAGTTCGCAACAGAATCGCCATAAATATACTCCGCATTGATTTTCATATTACCGTGCTTGGTGTCAATATTGACATTATTGTAAACACTTTCGATCATATCTTTTGCATAAATCAACAACTTTCGCCCAGTCGCCGTGGTTGACGCAGCAATATCCATCTCGTAAAACGTGCTAGTTTTTGCGCCACATTGACCATACAAACTATTAGCAGTCACTTTGATGGAAAGCTGACGTTTGTCCAAAATATTTTTCATGAATGGATCGCTTTCTTTACCCATTTGTTTTTTGGTTGCCTTACGAGCTGAAAGCAATTCTTGTAAAATGGATGGCAAAATTGCTTTTTCATGATTAGGAAATTGTGCGTATCGGCATATTTTATAACCGGTCAACACTTTTGAAAGCTTGCTACTTGTTCCACCAAGTCGTTTGAACGAAAATGTGTCATATTTGATGTCAACGTATTTATAGCCTGGCAAATTATCATATTTGAATTTACCAGTTTTATCAACAATCCCCGTGATTTTTTCATTACCGTTTTTGTATCTTGCAATATTACCATCAAGTTCATATTCCTTTGTCCATACTTTTGAATCATGTGATATATTTTCTGAAATAATGGACGATGGATACAGTGAACTGTAATCTACACAAGCTACAGGATTGTCCAAGTAAAGCCCAGTTTTTGGATCTAATACAATTGCCCCTTCATATAAGTCAGAAGCATTACCAATGCTAATTAACGGCATCAATGTATCTTTTTCACGACATTTTTTGGCTACATAAGATGTCAGTTTAACCCCTTGTCCTCTCAACATCAAGAAACTGATTGGAACTGAACAAATCTTACTCATCTCAATATATGTCGTCATAATGTCAATCTTTTGGAAAATTTGGTGTACAAGATTGCAATCCTGAATACAATATTTGGCAATAATTCCTTTCTCGTTTGGACCTTCATTGGTCATGCGGAAAATGTCTTGGGGTGTCACATCGTCTTTCGCTAGACCCCACTGTATTGTTTGCTTATCGACATCTTCCAAATGCCCTTCCATAATAAATCCGCTATCATTGATATCAATGACTTTGAATTTCTTACCGTTTTGATACAACTCATTGGAATGGTTCAGAATTTCAAAATGGACAAAGCAGTTCATACTAATACCTTTTGTGTTTTTTGTGTAGACGCTACAGCAATTCGTGTCGTCATTATTTTCATATTTGGATACTTTATCACTGATCAAATAAGATGAAACGTAATCCAATTTGTAAGATGGAAGAATAAATTCTTTTCGCATGTAAGTAAACACATCAATCTGAAGCCGCCCATCCATTGGCGGATACTTTAAATCATACGCACCTGAGGCTAACACGATTTTTGTTTGGCTCAATTTGATTTCTTCGTCTTCTAAAAATGTGTCATTTTTCCTAGACAAATTCATAAATTCTTCAACGCAGTTGTTTTCTTTTGCACGATTAAACATAAACGGATAATCAAATCCAAAGATATTATAACCAACAATGATATCAGGGTCTTCTTGTTGGATCAGATCGGTCCAAGCCAACAAGACCTCTCTTTCAGTATCATAACACTCAATTACTTGCGTAGTTTCGTCATGATTTGTTGTTTCTCCCAAACAAATACAATTATTCAAATGACTGTTTTCGTCTCCATAAGACACAAATGTTGAACCAATAAATGTTACGTAATCTCCTTCAAGATGTGGGAAACTTTTATTCAACGAAATGGTCAAATAACCCATTTTTGTTTGATTGTCATAATTTGAATCATTCAAAATAGATTCGATGTCGGTTTTATTTGTGCTTTTATTTTTGAGTTTAGATTTTCTTTGTGATTTGACTTCGCCATCATTTTCACAAATGTCGACTTTGCTTTGTTCAAATCCTCCGATTTCATCGTTACCGTCAAATGCGCCCATATAATCATCTAGTGTGTTTCCTGCAACAATGCTAGCGTCTTCATCATTCAATGATACTTGGTCTTGAATGAACAGTTTAAAATCTTTTTCAAAATCTTTCACTTTATATTCTTTGTTTTTCACATAACAATTGTCGATGGAAATGTCATCTGCAAAACCAAATACGCTTTTCAGCAGATAATATAACATTTTTTCCATTCCGTATTCAGAAACTTCATCGTCATTCAATTGAATATAATCAAGAATATCATAGGCAACTTTTTTGTAGTTTTTGATCGCTGTTGGAAAATCGCCATGACTACTAGAAGCCTCAATATCAAAACTACAAATTTTATAGGGGACAATGGTTTCTTTTTCGGGCAAACTTATGATATCTCTATAATTTGCTTTGACCTCAATATCAACTTTTGTTTCCGTTTCATCATCTTCAACCAAATCATAATTGCTAATTTCAACCCAACCGGATGGGGAAATATCTTGAATGTGGAAAAACCGCAACATGGGTGGAATCATGACTTCATATATTTGTGTAAATGTTCCGTTGAACTCAACGCCCTTGTTTAGCCTTTGTTTTTCTTTGTCGTAAAACAGCGATTTAAACTTGTAAACTAGTGACATATTTTTACAGGTGACTTTGATGAAGTTATGTTTTTTGTTCGCGTCAAAGTTATAGAGGGTTTTATGTTTTACAAGTTGAACTTCTTCGAGATCATTTTTAAGCGTTTTCAATAGCGAATAATCAGATTTATAGGTTTCTCGTATGAAATCGAAATATTCAGATACATCCGTGTCGGTCCAGTTATGACCAACTTTGATGTAGAAGAATGGTTTGAAATCGTCAATTTTCACACAATAAGTTTTCCTATTTTCATCAATTCCATAGATTGTGATAATAAAGTCTTCTTGTTTGAAACTTGATACGTTGAAATCTATACACCGAAACGAAATTGTATCAGTCTGCTCGTTGTTTGTGGTCATATTATCAGCTAGTGTAGTGTCTCTACATTACCTGATAAAGAGTTGTTAAATCAATTTTAATTTTAATTGTTCTAGATTTCTCTGAGGATTAACGACGCTTTTTACGTTTTTTCATCGTTTTTTTACGAAGAGTTTTTCTTTTTTTAATACCGGTTTTACCGCGTCTTTTCTGTTTAGATTTTCCTTTTTTCGCTGGACCCTGTTTAGGTAATGGTTTAAGATTTATTATATTTGATTCCACGAATTTTATAAAGTTATCTAACGTTCTTTCTTGTTCAAACGGAACAATATTGCGGTCGTTAACATTCAAAATCATTGGGAATCCGTCAACGACGTTCTTGATCGGATGATGTATGTGCGGCAAATCTTCGCTATTTATTTCATATATGTTTGCCGGCTTATTATGCATTTTCTTTTTCATTTGCTCCCAATCCGGTTTCATTGTTGTACAATGAGGGCAATGATCGCTGTAAACAAGAACAGTGCCACACGATTTCTTCTGATTAAGTTGGTCAAGAAGAGTTGGTTGTTCTTTATTTACCTCGTATATTTTTATCATAATATATATATAATCAATATTATTATGATGGCTAAAATAATATTTGCGTTTTTAATTGCGGTTTTACTTTTCTTCGCAATAGACAAAATATTGATGATGGGTAAAAAGACAAAATTAGAAGCAGCGTCAGAACCGTTTGTTTCCGGTAATTGTCCTACAACAATGATTAAAAAGGGAGATAAAATTATGCTTTACAATCCTGAACTAGCAAAAATACCTGGTGTAAATCCGTTGATAATGGACTCTTTGAAAGATTACAAAGAATATGTGAAATGGCAGCGTGCCAGTGGTTTAAAATGCCCAATTTTGCATTTAGAAAAAGCGTATGACGCACAAGGAAATGAACAATACGAAATTAAACGTTCGTTTGCGGGAGAAGACCAAGATATCCATGTTGGTGCGTTAAATCATAACTTACCAGTGATACAAAAAGAACCGAAGTTGGATTTCATGCTTGACGCTCAATCACAAAATAACAAAATTTACAATCAGAATCAGTTGCCAGCCTATGACCCATACAACCAAAATGTCGGTAGAATGACAAAATTGGATGTAAATGGTGGGACTGCGAGTTGCGGTTCTTAATCACGTTTAACGCCTTTTACGAGTATTTTTCTTTGACTTTTTGGACGATGGATGAAAGCGAACCTTTTTGCCG
>CETY01193489.1_pt1 | contig 15573 bp, 13 predicted proteins | sample 361551 | NCBI WGS metagenome assembly CETY01 (sample SAMEA2623135, study PRJEB7988) | marine metagenome | biome: marine biome (ENVO:00000447); feature: deep chlorophyll maximum layer (ENVO:xxxxxxxx); material: "saline water (ENVO:00002010), including plankton (ENVO:xxxxxxxx)" | depth 45 m | reverse complement strand
ACCAAGATGTATTACCAGATCCATCACTGATAAGAACTTGGTTAGCAGTACCGTTATTTGGTGGGAATACAAAGGTTGTGTTACCAGATAATAAGGATGCTGCTGGAGCTTTTAATGTTACATTATATTGATTATTATTATCAGTAGATAAGTTTAATTCTGCAACAGAATTACCAGCAGAAACAGTCAGTCCACCAACAGTTATAGCAGTTGTAGTTGTATTACCACGACCAGTTACTGAAGCAAGTGTATCAGTCTCAGTATAAGATCCAGCCTGATTGACCCAACTTGTATTTCCTGATCCATCTGTACGTAAAACTTGATCTACACTACCGTGACTTGCAGGTAACGTGAAGTTAATGTTACCACTGAAGCTAGCATGTGATGGTGCTTTTACACTTACCTTATGTGCATTACTAACCTCACAATAGAGATCAATAGATGCCACGTTTCCAGTACCTGTTCTTACTGATAGAAGACCATCAGCAATAGTGATACCACCTGTGCTACCATTACCACCAATGGTAGCAGAGTTATTTGAAGTTGATCCTCTAGCAATAACATTAGCAAGAGTACTGGTCTCGGTATAGGATGTTAAATAATTACTAAGATCTGGTGGGGTGAATGAAAAGACTCCATTTGCACTGTTATATGTTATGTTTCCGTTACCACTAGCAGCATTTGGTGCACCAATAGACAGAGCAGTTAGTGCTACATACCCACCTGAAGCATGATCACCCCATGCATATGCTGCATCCCAGTTAGTTATCTTAGTACCAGTAATATTATATGCAGCATGAGCAACAAAAACTGGATCAGTCTCATTACCCATTGAAGTTAAGTATCCAGCAGCACCATGATCACCCCATCCATGTGCTGTGTTCCAATCAGTTGAAGTACCACCAGTAGCAGTAACAACACCACTGACTGTAATTCCTGTCGCTGTAGTAGCTAATTTCTCTACTGCAGAATGATATAACTTAACCTCTCCATCAGGAACAAACTTAGCAAGAAGGTCACTGGTTCCATTCTTTAATATGTCAACATCATGTGCACTCTCAATTGATAGTGGGTTACCAGCATTAGAATGTCTTATCTGACTCTTACTACCTGTATGAACAATAGTGAAATCAGATCCTGTACCAAAAGTTATTGAATCTGTATCATTTAATATAAGACCACCAATTGATAGTGTTTGATCGGTACTATTTCCTCTATCAGATACACTATCAAGTGTCTCATTAACAGCAAAGGATCCAAAACTAAGACCACCCGATCCATCAGTAACTATAGCTTGCCCAGACAGACCATCACTTGAAGGGTAGGTTAAACCAGAAGCTTCTAAAGTATTTTCTATAGTGGTTTTTAAATTTGTTACAGTAACCTTGGCTACATTATTCTGATATAGTTTTACAGTACCACCCACACCCTCAGATGCTTCAATCAGTGTAGAACTACTTGCTTGATTCTTTAAAGCAATAGCATCACTACAAATTTCTAAACCAGTTAAAGCAACTATCCTATTACCATCAGCAGTGGTGTGAGATATTGCTAGGTCATCACTAGCACCAAACAATGCAGCTGCACCATCACCCCATTTCAGTGAATCACCAGCTGCACTCCACTGTAAATTACTTGTTCCACCAGTGAATGTTGATGTACCACCACTTACAAATCCAGCATCAAGAGTAAGTTGTACGTTAGTAGTAGCACCTCTGTTTGTAACTGTTGCTAAGTCATCTGTACCTGTACTTGATACTCCAACAGATTCCCAAGCAACACCATCCCACGCCCAAGTCCTCCCACCTGTAGAATAGGTGAAACTACCATCAGTTAGTTGCCCTGCGGTTGAGGGAAAATTTATGGCCATGCTTAGATTACTCCTTCCAGTTTATTTATCCTATAGAGCTGCTATTCTTGTTTGGAAATCAGCGAAGTCAGTAGATGCTGCAACGACAGTCTTCAAATCACTCAGTTTAATATAATCTGTCTGGGATAATGGTGGTGTTGCAGAAACCCACTGTGATGAATCAGGATCTTGATAGTAGATCTTAAGTGTACCATCAGTTGAATCCCACCATAGATCACCATCGACTGCAGTTGATGGAGCAGTATCATCAGTAGATACATTAGCACCGCCGCCGCCACCGCCGCCACCAGAACCACTGGAGACCTTCATGATATAGCAGAGGGCATAGTATTTTGGTCTGATGTCTACATTGTTACCACCACCAGTAGTTAAAACAGTAGCACCAGTACTCTGAGTATCACACCCAAGACTTAAACTTGCATTAGCAATCGAGATACTAGTTGGATTGCTGTCTACAGTTACACTAGAGTTAGCACTACCAACAGATCCTGATACAGAAACAGATGGACTAGCACTACCTGTACCACCACTATGAGTGTGGCCACCAGCATTACCTGTACTACCACCAACATTTCCATAGAAACTGTGACTGTGGCCACCACCACTACCGATACTTATACCAGTACCAGAACTCCATGTTGAACTAGTAGAAGCTCCAGAAACAACAGTAGTATCAGCTCCGTGACTATCAGTATCAACACCTGTACCTCCAGAAGGTATAGCAGCTGTATGTTGGTGACCAGGATCACTCACACTGTGACCATGATTTCCACCACTACCTGTGTTTCCACTAACACTACCACTCATAGAATGAGAGTGAGAACCCTGACTAGATCCAGTACTGAAGGTGTGACTATGTGAACTAGATGATCCACTACCACTCCAACTATGAGAGTGTCCACTATCACTCACGTCATGAGCGTGACCACTATCAGTAACACCATGAGTATGAGATCCAGTCGCAGTATGTGAGTGCCCAGAATCATTCAAACCATGAGCATGAGAAGGCATCTGAGCAGTGGTCAAAGTTATTAAATCATTACCACCAGTATCATCAACAGAATATGTTTCACCTACGTTACCAGTTCCTATGGAAGCACCAACAACAAACCTATCTCTTAGATCAGGTGTCTGCTGTCCATTCTGTACAGAACCATCACACAATGACCAACCAGTTGGTATGTTACTGATCGATCCAGACCAAATTATAATCATACCTTGCTCAACACCGCTAGGTGGTATCACCTGATCTGCTGCTTCCCACTTCGATGTAGAACTATTGTACTGTAATATCTGACCAGCACCAGGTGATGCTGTTGAAACATCTGATAGATCATTAAGAGAACTACTACCTAAACCACTTAAATATCCAGCATTAGCATGGTTACCCCACCCATAAGCTGTGTTCCAATTAGTTGAACTACCAGCAGTTGTAGTTATCTCACCACCAACTGTGATTCCAGATGTAGTAGTCTCAAATTTCTTTACTTTATTCCAGAACAACTCAACTGAACCTGAGTCATTAAAGATTGCTCTGTTACCACCACTCTCAGTAATTCTTAATGGATGTGCACCTGGACTACTAATAATATTAGCAGATCCACTATGACCAATCTGTAGATCCTGTGAAGCACCCATCTTAAGGTAGATACTATCATCTACAGTGATATCATTGGTACTAGAAAGACCTGCAACAGTGATAGAAGTTGTAGTAGTGTTACCTCTTTGAGCAACATTATCAAGAGTGTCTGCAGCAGAAACAACAGCAGGAGTAAATTCAAATACACCAGTGTTAGAATTAAATGATAATCCACCACCAGCATTTGCTGTTACGGTACTAACAGATAGATCTGTTAGATTTATACCACCTCCACCACTAGCAGTAAGGTCAGACGCTGGTTCATATAGATTTGTATTTGCATTCCACTTCAGTATCTGACCCTGTGAAGGAGCAGCAGAAGATACATCAACAAGATCTTTTGTTTTAAATCCTTGTCCACCAATAGTTAAAGAACCAACATCTAAAGCACTTGAAATTGTCACTCCAGTTGAAGTAGTTTCTAGACGCTTAGTTCCATTATGATAGAGCTCAACTGTACCACCATTAATAAACTGTGCTAATAGATCTCCACTAGCACCACCACCATTAGTAATCTTTGTTATACCACCAGTAGAACCCATCAATAGATCAGAGTTAACAGTCCTTAATGATAGATCAACTGTGTTACCTACTATCTCATCTACTGTAGTATCATGATAGATCTGTAAGGTCTGAGAAGGACCGAACCTTAACTTATGATTTACACCTGAAAGATCTAATCCACCAAGAGTAACAACATTACTGGTAGTAGAACCATTGGTAGTAACATCATGTATGTCTGATGATGTTGGAGCTGAAGCAAGATTGGTGAAGCTAACGACACCCGACCCGTTTGTGGTCATGACCTGTCCTGGATTCCCGTCAGCCGAAGGGTAGGTTAAACCACTAACCTTGAACGTACCATTATTACCATTATTAAATTCTACATTACCATTAGAATATATCCTAGAATAAGTATTGATGCTAACGTATCCATTAGCAGTGGTGATGAACATATCACCTTCTTCACCCTTGATAGTTCCTTGTACACTAGTATCACTGTTTGCTCTGAATCTAATTTCTGAGTGAGATCCAGTATCAATAAGTGATAGAGCACCATTCAATGTACCATCATTAGATACATCAACACCACCAACAACAAGAGTATTGGTAGTCTGATTACCTCTATCTGTTACATCATCTAAGTCATCACTACCTCCTGCAGCAGACATAGTGGTTGGAACCCATAGTCCATCATTATCACTCCATGCTAATACCTTACCATTAGCAGCACTATCAGCTGAAGTAGATACATTTGTTATAGTACCTAATGAAGATGGTACAGCAGGCTTACCAGTTAAGGAGTTCCATGTACCATCAAACAATGATGGTGTATTAGTTAGACTGGTATAAGAACCATCAAATACATCAGCAGGTGTAAAGGTAAACGTACCATTATTATCATAAGATAAACTACCACCACCTGAAGCAGGTGATCCTGTAGATACAGAGAAGGCGGTCAGTCCACCAGTGATTCCACCACCACCTGATAGATCAGATCCAGGAGCCCATTTGTTCTGTGCAGAACTCCACTTAAGAACCTGTCCATCTGAAGGAGAAGCAGTAGATACATCAAACAGATCAGAAAGATTCTCAGTTAAAATATTTGTTAGATAACCTTGATTAGAATGATTACCCCATTGATATGCAGCATTCCAGTTAGCAGTTTGAACATTAGTTATATTATATGCAGCAGAAGCAACAAAGACAGGATCAGTCTCAGTATATGAAGTTAGATAAGGACTAAGATCTGGTGGTGCATAGGTGAATATACCATTAGAAGAACTGTATGTTAATCCACCTGGTCCACTAGGATTTAATTGGTATACAGAAAGTTGAGAGAAGTCTGCATTACCACCACTTCCACCACTACCTTCACCACCATGATCAGCTTGGGCTTTCCATTTACTACCATCCCATTTAATTATATGTCCTACTGCAAGTGTTTCAGTATCTACATCACTAAGATCACCTATACTTGCTTGACTTACTTGCTGTCCTAGTTGAATCCAAGTTCCATCCTGATACATCTCAACTTGGTCTGAACTATTATTATAGACCAGAGTACCATTGAGTACATTTAATGCATCTCTTTCACTTGTTGTCTTACTAGGTAACTTAAGTGAATTTAATATACTAAGAGAAGTTATAGTACCAGCAGCAGATACAATGTTATCGGTATTGATATAACCATCTACTTTAAACTCACCACCACCAGGTTCCCATGTTAATTTGCTAGTTCCAGCGAAACCACCACCAGAATTATACTGTATCGATCCTGTTACACCACCAGCATTTGCTGCTCCACCTCCACCTCCTCCAGAGACAGAAGTAGTAGCAATACTTGTTATCCTTCCTGTTGGACTTACAGTAATGATAGGTATACTATTAGCACTACCATAGGTTCCTGAAGTTGCTCCTGTTAATCCCGATAACTGATCTGCATTACCAGTGTATGCATTAGCATCTAATGTACCAGTTACAGTAAGTCCAGCAAATGTAGGAGTAGCACCAGCACTTAAGTCCTGTGCAACAGAGAAGGTTAACTCATTATTATTTGCACCACCTCTAGTAAGAGTAACACCAGTACCAGCAGTTAATTTAAACTCATCTGCATTAGAATTACTATCAGTTAAACGAACAATCTTTGTGCTAGCTTGTGTATCATTCTCTACAGTCAGATAGTATAAAGTATCTGCAGAGTCAACAGTTAATTTCTTATTGGTATTATCAAGGTTAACTGTGGTAGCACCAGTACCTACTACTTGTAGAATATCATTACTAGCAATAGTAACATTTACAGTAGCATCTGCTATTGCCCATCCTGCATACAGTGAAGGTATCTGACCCCAAGTAGCTGTGTTACCATCTGATGTGAGGTATTTACCAGAATTACCTGCTTGAGTAGGTAGCAACGCAGTGATTGCTCCTGACGCTGTGGTAGCACCAGTACCACCATATGCTATACCTATGGTATTAGCATTCCAAATACCAGATGTTAGTGCACCAACACCAGTAAGACTAGAACTTACTATAGTATTACCAAGACCAGTAGAATCTATTACACTTATTCCATTGATCTTATATTCTTTACCTATAGATAGATCCCAATTCTCTGAGGACTTCCAAGCATCCTCACTATTATCCCAGAGAATAGTGTGCTCGGTAGTTCCTTTTAATTTTATACCCCCACCATCAGCTATACTATCTGAAGGGGCGAGGACATCATTTAAAAATATGAACTTATCTGTTGTAGTAACAGTGGTAACATTAGAGTACGTTGTCGTTCCCTGTACTGTAAGATTACCTGATATTACAAGAGAGTTAAATGTTACAGAGTCAGTTGTTCCTACGGGTTGTCCAATCTGAATCTGATTCTCAGAATTAATGGTTACACCATTCGTTCCTGTATATGTTGTATTTGTATCAGTTGCATTTACGGTGATCGTTCTACCGCTTTGAGTAATATTAGCAGCACCGCTACCAACAATAGATACATCTCCATCAGTATAGCCTGTACCATTAGCACCTATCTTCGTTACTGTATCAGTGTCTGTGAAGTTACCATCAATAGTAATCCTAGATCCATCTCTAGTTAAAGATATGTTTGAACCTGCAACGAGGACTACTTCAGAGTTTGATCCTCCTGATCCACCTGCAGTTAACTTGATTGCCTTATCTGTTACTGGATTAGCTCCATCAACAGCAGACACTACGTAAGTTGTGTTGCTATCTGTTGTGGAAATACTAAACCAATCTAGTCCTGTAGCTCCCCTTCCTAAAACTTGGCCTGATAATCCTGGGTTACTATTAAGAATAATAGAACCATCAATTTCTAAATTTTTAGTACTAGGTATCTTAAGACCTTCGACTGCAAGGGTAGGACCACTACCGCCTTGATTGATGAGTTCGTTTACTCTAATTCTGGACATTCTTCACCGCCTTATCACAGCATCAAAGGTATTTATCAACCAGACAATCGTGCCTTTATATCTTTTCCCTTTTGAACAGCAGATTTGAATGATTCATATGATCCAAACACATTTGTATTGTATCCTGACGGTAAGCTTTCAAATGTAATATCTAATGGTGAAGCAAATGTTGCTGGTAAATCTCTAACCCATTGTCTAAAAGTATCCCACTCATTATTCTTAAGACTTGTAATATATTCATGATGATCTGTTACTTCCAACAAATCATCTCTCATACTTCTAGCTTGTTTCCTTTCAGCAATAGTTCCCCAGTTATCCCATTCAGATAAGTATTCGGTATCTTCTTTATCTTGCTGTGCTTGTGTTGCTGCTGCTATTTCTGCTTCGATCTTATCACACTCAGTACGAGCCCATACATTATAATAATCTCTCAGTTCATTGGACATCTCAGTAGATGCTTCACGACCTTCAGGTTTAGTTGTCTTCCACTCAATACAATTAACATTATTAACAGAATCGTAACGTACAGCCCATATATGCTCCCACTTATCTGTTGGTGCATTACTGGTAAAATCTCTGTCACCATATATCCTGTCGCCATACATGACTGTTCCATCAGTGGAAGATTCACCAACTAAAATAAAGAATTTCATTTACCGCCTTTAATGATACCTTTATTATTTAGAGTTTCTGCTAAGATAGCAGGTACAATTTCTTGTGCTTGTATCATAACCTTAGTCAGTTCCTGTGTCTGTTCAACACTAACATTCCTAAAGCTCTCTACAGCAGCACCAGCCTGTCTTGCTTGACTAGATGCTTCAATGATAAGCATAGGTAACATACTAATAGAACAATCCCACTCATCAAGTTCTTCACCTGTCTGTGGATGAGTACCTCTTAATTGTATCCACCACTTACAATCCCATTTTTTACAAGGACCACCCACAAGTGGGCAGTAATCGCCAGATTCTAATTTCATATTAAGTTATGTCCTAGTGCATATTATAACATCAACATACTGTACAGCCAAGTCTATAGTACCAGCAGTAAAACCAACAGACCCACCAACAGCATCTGGAGTGAATGTTGAAGTGATAGCACGATTATCAGTAACACCAGCACCAGTTAGAGTTAGGTTTCCTTTACCAAGTGATAGACCAGGCATATGATTTCCTTGTAAAGTCATATTACCAGTAGCAGAAAGATCTCCAGCACCTGCATCCATAGATCCACTAATACCTGCAGTACCAGAGACATTACCATATCCATCTAAGTAATGTCCATGACCACTACCTCCACCAGAACCAGCAGTTGAGACCATCACTTGAGTGGATATAACATTTGCTCTACCATCATCAGTAGCATTTCCTCTTCTTTGATATCTTCCTTCAATATAATTATGTCCATGCCAAGGCATCTGAGCGTTACTAATAGCATGAGATCTAGCATATAAGTTACCAGCATTTGCAACAAAGTTTCCAGCATTAATTGAGATGTTACCCATGCTTACATTAGGACTACCACTAATACCCATAGAAACAGAAGCATTACCAGGAGATCCCCAAGTCTTAGATGGTTCACCATTAATTGCTAGATCTAGAGCGAGATTTCCAGAGGTATTATTAAAGCTGGACAATACATTACCACTAACAGTAAGTCCTGAAGAATCTACACTACCTCCTGTAGATTGTGCATCAGCAAAAGCAGTAGTAAATGCCCTATTACCACCTGATCCACCACCACCTCCACTTACAACTCTAAGTGCTTTGTTGTTATGTCCTGTATTCTTAACCCAACCAACAGGTGCTGAACCTTGTGCAAACAACATAACAGTACCAGTAGGAATATCAATCCTACCTGCAGGAAGACTTACTGTTTTATCAGTTCCACCAGTTCTTTGGAAAGTAAATGTACCAGAGGTAAAGAAGACATCATCAATATACCTACCATCAAGATTACAGTTTGGAGTTTGAGTGCTATCACTCTTAAAAGCTTTTATGTTACCAGCACCACTATCCCATTGTAGTGAAGTAATTGCTACATCTTGAGCAGTATCAAGTTTATACCTACCATCTAAATCAACAGTAATATCTGGATTTTGAGTACCATCACTACCTTCTATACTCATTAAGATTGATAGTACACCACTACTAGTATTAAAAGTAGCAGACTGTGGATAATCTTGATGTGTTACATACCTATCATCAAGATCATATTGATAACTATCTCCATTACTAACAGACAACATTAATTCACCGTTAGTAAAGGAGAAATTATCTACTCTAGTATCACTAGCAGTGATTGGTGCATACAATGTATCAAGATAATCATATAAAGATTCTGTTTCAATATCTACATTAATATTATCGTTCCTACCCAATCTCAATATTGGTCTTGATATATGATATCCTGGTGGATTGCTAGTAGCGAGAGGGAATGAACCACTAGTAACATAATTATTATCACCTGCACTTGTTATGTAACGTCCGTCAAGGTTGACTACTATAGATCCAGTTCCATCATTAGGAGTAAGAGTAAGGTTACCACTATTAGCACTCCAGTTAGCAGAAGTGATCTTAGCATCAGCAAGACCACCAGATGTAACGTACCTAGTATCAAGATACGCTTGTAGATTAGATACAGGAACATTAATATCCTGTAACGAATCAGTTCTTTCTATAGTTAGTGCTCCACTTATAGCATTATAGTATGCGTTATCAACATAACTATTACTATTATCAGAACTGATAGCAATGATATTACCAGACTGAACCATTGTAGTGGATCCACTAGCTTGGAATGATATATCACCAGAAGCATATGCTCCTCCTGTAGTTCCTGGTCCAGTTATTCTCAACCGTGTGATAGTATCAGTGTCTGTATCTGTAGCAGCTATAGTAATGTTACCATTAGTTTCTCTGGTAACTGTTGCGTTAGCACCAGCAATTATCTTTGCTTCCTTTACAGGATCCCCAAGAGCATCACCACCAGGTATCAATCTAATAGAAGCACCACCAGAGGTAGTCTGTGTATCTAAATCATAGGTGCTATCAGTATCACTTCCACCACCTCCACCACCGAGTGATGATAGATCAACTGTAAGGTCTGCTAGTGCTCCTGTCCTACCTATAACTAAATTTGTACCAGTAAGAGTAGCAGTATCTACATAGTCGTTATCGTTATTATCAGTGAAACTGGAACCAAAATTTATAGTATTACCAGAACGTGTGATTGTAATATCATTCTGTCCAACTAAAGTTATATCATCAGTTATACCATCATTATCAGTCAGTCTTATCTTAGCTGTGTTTGTTGATCCACCAGCTTCACCAGTTAAATCATATGTTTTTGGAGTAAATCCACCACTCGCAGGTAGATCTGACCAGAATATATTACTACCATCTGTCTTTAGGAATCTATTAGTATGAGCACCAACGGAAGGAGCAAGTCCTAAGAATGCTGATGATGCTGTAGTATTACCAGTACCACCCTTATCAATAGGTATAGTACCACCAGTCCAAGTACCTGAAACATTACCACTAAAGGTTCCATCTACTGCACCAATATTACCTGTTAATGTTAGAGCAGCAAAGGTAGGTGTAGATGTAGTTTCTATTTCCTGTGCTATAGAAAACTGTAGATCACTAAGTGTTATACCTGTTCCAGCAGTGTATGTTGTATCAGTAGATCCTATCTGAATTGTTTGACCAGTCTGTGCTACTGTTGTAGCATCAACTCCTGTGAAAACTATATCACCAGATACTAAAGTACCGCCACTAGCTTGAAGTCTAGTAACGGTGTTATCATTAACAAATGCTGAATCAATTATAATTTCATCAACACTACGAGTAAGAGTTACATTACTACCAGCTCTGAATACTATCTGTTGCTGTCCAGCAACACCACTTTGTGTAAGGTTAATAACCTTTTGATTTGCATTAGGTCCATCACCAGCAGCAAGAGTTACGCTATCACTATCACCCCATACCAGTTCTGAGTTGTTCCCAGCTTTTAAAATTTGACCAGCAGTTCCTGTAGTGCCTCCATAAGCTTCTACAGGTCCACCAATCCTTAATGTTTTTCCAGCAGAAACTTGTAAACCCTCTGGGAATTCAACCGATCCAGTTCCTAACTGATTGACTATTTGATCAACTCTTGCTCTAGACATACCGTAGCCATAGTACTATCTTATATATTTAGACATTAAAAAACCCCCTCGAAGGGGGGTTGTTTATTATTCACCGTCTTGTTTATTCTTATCAACAACATCATCTAACTTATCTAAGTCTTTACCGACTCTGGTATCACCTAGACTAACAACATTATCAGTGTAATGTATATCATTGGTAGTAAAGTCTAAGTTACCACTAAGATCAATGTCTCCTACAGTAACCCCACTTAAATTGTAATCCCATGATGCATTATTACATGCACTGTAATCACCACCAGTGAAAGTTATATTATCTCCCTCAGTAGTATCAATCTTAATATCAGCACCAGGTATAGTTGTAGGGAACTGTAATATATCTGCTGGAACTTTATATCCACCAGTCTCTAGATTAATATCAGACTCTAAACTAAACTTATAACCATCAACTGTATTAACACCACCATCAGGATCTGGTACAGTAAAGTTGTGCTCCGCATTCCTTCTGTAGTGCTCAGTTACATTATCAACACCACGAATAGGTGTAGTAACTAGCAACTCCTTAATATTATTAAGTGTATCAACCAGTAGTGTAAGGTTCTCTTCATGCTTATTTTCTAACGAAGCAGTCAGAGCATGTCTAACCTCTGCTTCAGCAGCTTCCAGATGCTTACGAATTTTTGAACAGGACATAGTATAGTATCTTGGTTATGGTATGTATTATAGCACAAGGTGTTTAGTCTTGCAACGCTTCATCTTCTGAAACTATTTCTTTTAATATCTCAGGATATATTCTCTTATCATCAGACTCATATGGTGGTTGAATTGCAACCACAAATGCACTAAAGTCTGGTGGTTCTGTGCCTTTGATAGCAGCAGTACCAGTAGCCACCAAACCCACAGAGAGTGTTGAGGCAATCATTGCTGCTTCAGCGAACTCTAAAAGCTTGTAAATGAACACTGGTCTTTTAATAACTACAAGTAGTATAGCATATAGATGGGCACTGTGTCCACCACTGTGTCAGTTTAGTAACTGTCCTCTTTACTCTCAATATACTCCTTATTCTGCCTACAGATACCATGTACATCAATCTCTTGATGTAAGTGAGCAGAGGTGTGAAGACCCTCTATCAATAATAGTACTGCTAGTAACATGACTGGTAGCATCCATAGTGGATGTCCCATTACTTCATCTGTTTTCATTGTGCATAAGGAAAGAAGTACTCATCCATCATTCTATTAGCATTCTCTTTACCAAAATTACCACTAAGGTATCCTAATATAGGATCTAATCTCTTCATGTATGAATCAAAATCTTTATATTGTGTGGTGTCCTCACCAGTAGGTTGTGCCTGGTCTATCATCTCTCTATAGAGGGTCAAATAGTACCTGAATGTTGGTAAATATGTATCAACACTATCCATGTTACAATATCGCACAAAAATATTCTCCGAGAAGTGGTTACCCATCTCGAAGAATCTATAAGTCTTATCAGCCTTAGGTAGAGGGGGTACGTTTAGTACATAGTTCTCTACTGGATGCTGGAAATCGAATACGATGATAACTTTCTTGTGAAAGAACCCCATGAGATCCATCCCAAAGCAGGGAAGATTACTCCCTGTCTTAGGATACATTACATTGTTATAGATATCAGTCTTATCACTCCTGATATCCACCCGTCTAGACTTGATAAAATGTGGTGCAGTATAATTATCTGCCGTCATGTTCAGATCATCTTTATTGCACCAGTTACACCACCGAGATTCAAACTTGAACTCAGGGAATATATCATCCAGCGTTTTCTTGTAGTTCTTCCACAGATTCATTATATTTATCCCAAGGATGTATGTACTCAGAGCTACCAACAGCAGACTGAGGTACAGCAGCAATCAAACGACCACTAGGTAGTCTAATTAGAAACTGTTCTCCTTCTTCAATTTTTGTTAAGTAGTTATCGTAATCTTTTTCAAATTCTGCATGTGTAATTTCAATCATACTAAGCAGCAAATCTCGTTGTTTTTCATGTATGTAATAGAGTCCTTGCATCCACCAAGATGTACTCTTTCCTCATTTTTATCTAACTGTACTTGTGGGAAGGTAGAACCTTCTCCAAAGGTTTTATAGAATTGTTCCGATGTAAAGTCAGTGTCTAACTCATACACAACATGTTCTAAGTTTGAAAGCTCACATACTGCCTTAAACTTCTGGCAGTATGAGCATCCAGGCTTTGAATATATGGTAAAGATCATTCCTAGTTGGTCTTTATTACGGACTATTTAGGATAGCTTGACCCTCAATTGAGGCAGCATAATCCTTATCGAAGATATCTAATCCCTTATCTGTAAGGATGTGTTTGTACATTCCTTCAAAGACTTTCACTGGTATAGTACAGATGTGAGCACCATATTCAAACGCTCTACCTACATCTCTCACACCTCTAATAGATGCGGCTAATATTTGTGTAGAATCCCATGATTGCTTCTCAAATACGTTAGCAATGTCCTTAATAAGACACAATCCACCGAAAGAATTATCATCCACACGACCTACAAACGGTGAAACGTATGCAGCACCTGCTTTAGCAGCAAGAATTGCCTGTGATGGAGAGAAAATAAGAGTAACATTGACTCTTATATTATTCTCAGAAAGTTCTTTGCAAGCTTGTAATCCATCTGGTGTGCAAGGTACTTTAATAGTAGCACACTTAGGGAATTTCTTCGCTAGTCTCTTGCCTTCAGAGACCATATTCTCTTTACTACCAATGACTTCCATACTGATGTCGGTAAGACCAATCTCTTTGATCTCCTGATAGACTTCTTCGTGGTTTCTACCACTCTTTCTGATCAATGATGGGTTAGTAGTTAAACCATCAATCAAACCAGTCTTAAAATGTTTACGGACTTCATCCGTTATCGCTGTGTCTAAAAATAATTTCATTCGTTTAAAGATTCCATCTTTAGGAACTGTTCATTCAGATTATAGTACAATTTATAGTTAGTTGTCGTTACGTAGTAACCCACTATGTCGTTTCCATCACAATGGTATCCATACCCCTTAAGGGTCTCATCAACACCATCAATTCTGAAGGTCTTACCTCCATGTTCCAGATAGTTATGAAACTTTTCATCAAGATTAATCATGACTTAAATCCTATGGGATTTCTCTGTCTATTGTAAAAATCATCATCATTAGATGCAGCTATTTTTTGTCTAAAACCTGTACTTTTAAACTTATCCTCTGCACCTTCTGGGGGTTTCTCGTATATATCAACAGGTTTTAAATGGAAATTACCAGAAGCACATATCCTTCTACCCTTAGTCTTTGGTACTGAATGATCTAGATGACCAGGAAATATAACTAACATACCATTCTCAGGTTGTATAGTCTCAGTCTCAACGATTAGGGGTGCACAATTTGGTTCCACATCAACATAATAAACAGCTGAAAAAGAAGAAGGAAAATGGCAATGATTAAGAGTCTCATCACCATCTTGATAGTCCATCACCCAAAAGTTAAAGGCTTCAAACTTAGCATGTTCATCATTGTAAAACTGATCACTAACAAAATCAACAGCTGAAGTCATTAATTCCACTAGAGGATTAAATACACCTGTTACTTTATGAGTAAACCAATGACTCCTCCATGCTCTAACATTACTCTCAACCCCTTCAGGATGTTGCTTCTTCAGATCGAGTATGTGCTTCCTTACATGGGTGTTGATTGATTCATAATTATCAACTATAGTAGTAAAGATTGGAGTCTCTTTCTTTACAATTCGTGCGTCAATTTTAGGCATAGTCTTTTTTGTAGTAGCGTCCTAGTATGTTACTGTTATAATATGCTGGTGTTCCATCAGCCAATGTCTCTTGCAAGACATTATTAAGAAACAATTGTTTTGTTTCCTCGTAATTTACCTTTCCCTTGGTGGGATGGGTGGATAAGATTTCTCTCTTGAATAGGTCGTTCCCAAGTAACTTTCTATCTC